>JACCDP010737197.1_pt1 | contig 164154 bp, 144 predicted proteins | sample 7445841 | NCBI WGS metagenome assembly JACCDP01 (sample SAMN15323441, study PRJNA562643) | freshwater metagenome | isolation source: river surface water | place: USA:Blue River Watershed | collected 2017-08-17
AATCCAATTCGGCGTCACCAGTATGTCATTGTTCATAACGACAGTCCACTCAGATTGAAGATGCAATATGCCCTGATTCCAAGCGGCACCACACGCCAAATTTTCTTTATTATAGATTCTTGCACCCAGAGAAATTTTCTCCAGAAATTCGCGAGTGGTGTCGGTTGAGGCGTTATCAACAACCACTATTTTATCAAGGGGTGTATTTGACTCTATGAGGCTCGCGATACATTTTTTCGTGTATTCAACCGAGTTATAGCAGGCAAACGTAACTGAGTAATCGTGAGTCATATTAATTCGATTTGATGAAAATCACATATCAGATTTCGTCTGAATTGGACTTGGAATTGAAAAGGGTGTGATAAAGATTTTTTTTCTCTAGCAGATCCCGATGCTGTCCTTTCTCGACGATTCTGCCTTTGTCCATCACGACGATCAGATCTGCTTTCTCAATGGTGGATAGCCGATGAGCAACTATCAATGTGGTTCGACCTGAGCTGAGTCTGTTCAGGGCTTCTTGTACGAGACGTTCGGATTCATTGTCCAAGGCAGAAGTGGCCTCGTCCAATATTAAAATGGGCGAATCTTTATACATGGCCCTGGTAATGGCCAAACGTTGTTTTTGTCCACCCGAAAGTTTTGAGGCGTTGTGACCCACGATGGTGTCAATTCCTTGTGGCAGTTGCAGCAACCATTCGCCCAGGTTTGCTGACTCGAGGCACCGTATTGCTTTATTTTTGTCAGGAATTTGTCCTAAACATACGTTATTAAAAAGTGAGTCATTCATAACGATGACATGTTGACTGACCATTCCTATTTGGTGCCTGAGAAACTCTAGATCGTATTGGTCAATGGAAACATGATCAATCTTGATTGAACCTGAAGAGGGCGATATCCAGCGAGGTAGGACATTGACTAAGGTTGTCTTACCTGCTCCTGATGCGCCAACAAAGGCGACCGTTTGTCCGGGTTGGATGGTGAGGTTGATGTCGACGATTGCCGGATGATCCATCTCTGGAAAAGTGACACTGGTCGACGTATATTCGATTAAACCGTTCAATCGGTTTGATCGGTAAGAACCCCCACGCTCGTTTGGATAGCGATCCATGAAATAGATGGCTCTTTCTAAAGAGGTAAGCCCCCTGTTCATGGGGCCAACCACCTCAGAGAGATGCTTAATCGGGGCCACAAGCATGAGCATGCCGGTTACAAAAGCGGCGAACTCTCCCACCGTCGTACCATTTGTATTGCTTTGGATCAGTGCGAAGCTGATCACGGCTGAAAGGGCCAATGCCGAAAGTATTTGTGTCAATGGCGTGATCAATGCAGAGGCTGTCATTGCCTTCATAAACAGTCGAAAGGTCTGCGTGCTCAGAAGTTGGAATCGATCAGCTTGTTGCTTTTGTGCCCCTTGGAGACGAATTTCGCGATAAGCCAGGACATTTTCTTCGATCGCATACGCCAAACGATCATTGGAGTCTAGGCTTTCCTGATTGAGTCTGCCGAGACGATTTGTGGTTTTGCGTATGGTCCAGAAAAGTGCTGGAAACAGCAGACCAACAACAACTATTAATTGCCAATTTGTGTATATTAGAAATGCAAGCAATGCCAATAAGGTCAAACTGTCTCTGCCGAGGGTGAGCAAAGAGTTGACCATTAGGTTAGCTCCAGCCTGTGTTTCATGGATCATCGTGTTGATGATTGATCCAGCACTTTCCTCCGAATATAGTTTTGCGTCTGTTTTGAGTAGCTTATCAAATAGTTTAAGCCTCATCTGAAGCACGCCATGATTTGCGATTTTGGCCAAAGCAATTTGTGCAATAAATGAGCCGACGCTTCGGGTAATGAAAATACCGATCAATGCCACAGGAACTAACCATACATTCAAATCGCCGGAAACAAATCCCTTGTCGAGTAACGGCTTTAACAAGGCCGGAACCAAGGGCTCGCATACAGAGACGATGACCATGCCTGTAACCGCGACAAACCAAGCGGATTGGGGGGATTTAAAGTACTTTCCGCACAGTTTTAGTCTTGCGGAAATGCTATTCGTGTTTTCGGTCATGATGGGTGGTTAACGACCTTTTCATCTTGTTGTAGCCTTGTCAATTCAATGTATTTGAGATACTTGTAGTAAGTGCATTCACCGTTGTAGATGGCCAGCATCAATCCCGTTGCGCCATCCAGAAAACCCGCTCTGATCACATAGGTCCTGAAGAATGCCCAGAACCCATGAGCCAAGGCCTGTCCCAAACCTGCGCTGGGCATTCCTCGAGTCATCATGTCCTTGGCGTTGCCCGTGGAGTATCTGTCCAGTTTGTCCAGCACATCCCTGAGATCTCTGTAACTGTAGTGGATGATGGGATGCTTCAAATTGGCTTTACGACCATGCACCGTCATGTTGGCGTGCAAAAAGTGATCCGTGAATCCGGCCAATTCACGCCGCACCAATCTCAGGGTGTAATCGGGCCTCCAACCGCTGTGGTGGATAAAGGTACCGCAAAAAGTGGATAGCCGCGGCAGTCGATAACCGTCCGCCCGAGGATGCATGACGGCCTGTAGAACTTCATTTCTGAGCTCAGGGCTGATTCTTTCGTCTGCATCCAGAGACAAGACCCATTCCTGGGTTGCCAGGGCAATGCCTCGTTGTTGCTGTGGGCCATACCCGGGCCAGTCGGTTTCTATGACCTTGGCTCCAGCAGACCGAGCCAATTCCACTGTTCCGTCCGTGCTGCCTGAGTCAAGCACCAGAATCTCGTCGGCAAAAGAACACGATTGGACGCATTCAACGATGTTGTGCGCTTCGTTTTTGGCAACAATGATGACGCTCAGGCTGGGCATGGTGGGGATTTTACTGACCTTTGGGGGGACACCCCCGGCAGTGACCGGCCTTTCACCTAGAATCAAACCCCATGAATGTCAAGAATCAGCAAACATGAACCAGTTGCGACGATGGATCATCGCTTTAGTGGCCATGACGGCCAGTGCAGTCACGCACGCCCAATTCAGGGTTGACGTCTCCGGTGTCGGGATGCAGCAGATCCCCATGGCGTTTGCGCAGTTCCGTGACGAGGGCAGGGCGCCTCAACAGGTCTCTGCCATTGTTCGGGCCGATCTTGAGCGCAGCGGGCTGTTTCGCAACCAGACGCTGAGCGAGACGCTGGATGAAAATGCCCGCCCGGATCTGCTGGCCATGCGAAGCAGGGGGGCCGATGCATTGCTCACGGGCAGCGTGACGCGTTTGGCCGATGGCCGATACGATGTGCGCTATCGCCTGTGGGATGTGGTGAAAACCCAAGACTTGGGCGGAGCCAGTTTCGTGGTCATGGCGGGTGACCTCAGGCTGGCCGCACACCGCATGGCCGATCAGATTTATGAGCGCCTGACCGGTGAAAAAGGCGTGTTCTCGACCCGGCTGGCCTATGTCACCAAGCGCGGCGAACAGTTCACGCTTTGGATTGCCGATTCCGATGGCGAGAACGCCCAGGCGGCTCTCAACAGCCCTGAGCCCATCATTTCCCCCAGTTGGTCTCCCAATGGGCGTGAATTGGCCTATGTGTCTTTTGAGACGCGCAAGCCGGTTGTCTATGTCCACGATGTCGGAACCGGCAAGCGACGGGTGCTGGCCAATTTCAAGGGGTCCAACAGTGCGCCGGCCTGGTCCCCCGATGGCCGGACTTTGGCCGTGACCCTCAGCCGTGAGGGCGGGTCGCAGATTTTTCTGATTCCGGCCAGCGGCGGCGAACCACAACGCTTGACCCAGTCCAACAGCATCGACACCGAACCTGCGTTTTCTCCGGACGGATCTGCCATTTATTTTGTCAGTGATCGAGGGGGGTCTCCCCAAATTTACCGCACCCCGGCACGTGGCGGTCCGGTGCAAAGGGTCACGTTCAGTGGCAATTACAATATCTCACCCAGCCTCAGCCCCGATGGGCGCTGGATGGCTTTTGTCTCCCGGGTCGGGGGGCAATTCAAGTTGCACCTCATGGACTTGCAAAACGAAAAAGTCACATCCATCACGGATACTTCAGCCGATGAGCGCCCCAGTTTCGCCCCCAACAGCCGCTTGCTGGTCTATGCCAGCCAGGTTCAAGGGCGCGAGGCGCTCATGACCACGACGCTCGACGGTCGCATCAAGGCCCGCTTGGCGGGTCAAAGCGGCGACATTCGCGAACCTCATTGGGGTCCGTTTCACCCTTGATTTCTTGAAGGAAAATACAAATGAAAAAATTTCTCCTGGCTTTGGCACTCCCGGCCCTTTTGGCTGCTTGCGCATCGGGTGTGAAGCTCGATGATGTCCCTGTGGAAGACAAAGCGGGCACCTCAGTCAGTCAAATCCCGCCCGCCCCCCAATCTGCTGTGACCACGGTCAATGCCATGCAGACCAAAGGCATAGACCCCGGTCCGGCCGGGGTCGAAAAAGTGGTGTTCTTTGACTTCGACAGTTATGTGATCCGCGCTGAAGCCAAACCCATCATCGAAGCCCATGCACGCTACCTGCGTGCCGACACCAAGCGCAAAACAGCGCTTGAGGGCCACACCGATGAGCAAGGCGGTCGCGAGTACAACCTGGCTTTGGGCCAAAAGCGCGCCGAGGCGGTGCGCAAAGCCCTGAATCTGTTGGGTGTTTCAGATGCGCAACTGGAAGCCGTGAGCTTTGGCGAGGAAAAGCCGTCTGTCACTGGGGCCTCCGAGAGCGCCTACGCCAAGAATCGGCGCGTTGAGTTCAACTACCGTTGATCCCCATGAAAACTTTGCGCTTGCTCCTGCTCGCAGGCCTGGTGTCGGCTTGGGTCGCGCCTGCCTGGGCCCTGTTTGAAGACAAAGAAGCCCGCTTGGCCATCATTGAGCTGCGTCGGCAGGTGGAAGCCCTTCGAACGCAGTCCGAGCGCCTTACCCGTGAAGCCCGGGCTGGCGCCGATGACAGCGAGCAAGTGCGCCGTGCCCTGCTGGATTTGCAAGCCCAGGTTGATGCGCTCAAAGCCGAGTTGTCGCAGGCCAAAGGCGACCGCGACCTGTTGTTGCGTGAATTGTCCGACACGCAGCGCAAACTGAAAGATCAGGCCCAAGGGGTCGAAGAGCGCTTGCGCAAGTTCGAGCCCATCACCGTCAACATCGATGGCGCGAGCAAGCAAGTCGAACCTGCAGAGGCCAAAGATTTCGATCAGGCGTTGGCTGTGTTCAGAAAGGGCGATTTCGCGGGTTCTGCGCTGATGTTTGCAGACTTCAATCGCCGCTATCCGCAAAGTGCCTACCAAGCCCAAGTGCTGTTTTGGTTGGGCAACGCCCAGTACGCCACTCGGGAGTACAAGGCGGCCATTGCCTCGTTTCAGCAACTCATTCAGTCGGCCCCCGAAAACAGTCGGGTCCCGGAGTCATGGCTGGCCATTGCCAACTGCCAAATTGAACTCAAAGACAACAAATCGGCTCGAAAGACACTGGATGAACTGATCAAGGCCCATCCGGGTTCCGAGGCTGCCGCAGCTGCCAAAGAGCGGCTGAGCAAACTCAAATGAACGCCTTGTGCGAGGTATGCCGTGGATGAACAGGCTTTTCAGTCGTTGAACCAAGTGGTCCTGTGGGCCGCTTTCGGTTTGGCATTTTTGTTTGGTGCCATTGCCCAATCCACTCACTTTTGCACCATGGGGGCCATCAGCGATGTGGTCAACATGGGGGACTGGTCAAGGGCGCGCCAGTGGATTTTGGCGATGGGCGTGGGCATGGCGGGCTTTGCCTTGCTCAGTCTGGGCGGTCTGATCAAACCTGGCGATGCACTCTACGCCACAACCCGCTGGAGTTGGTTGTCCACGAGTGTGGGCGGGCTTTTGTTTGGCGTGGGCATGGTGCTGGCATCGGGCTGTGGCAACAAAACCCTGATTCGCGTGGGCACGGGCAACCTGAAGGCCTGGGTGGTGTTCGCGGTCATGGGCATCAGTGCCTTTGCGACTTTGCGCGGTATCACAGCGGTTTGGCGCAACGCCACTGTCGATCAGGTGGTCTTGGGATTTGAACCGCAAGCCAGTCTGGGGCATTTGGTGGCTGGCTGGCTGGGTCAGGATGTGGCTGCTTTTGCCCCATGGGTGGGTTTGGTGTTGGGGGCCTTGCTGATGGCAGCTGTGCTGAGGCACAGCGATTTTTGGAATTTGAACAATCTGCTCGCCGGCCTCGGCTGTGGGGGCATCATCGTGGCGATGTGGTGGCTGACGGGTCATGTGGGATTTGTCGACGAGCACCCGCAAACCCTGGAGCAGGTCTATGTGGCCACCAACAGCGGGCGCATGGAGTCCCTGAGCTTTGTCGCCCCCATGGCCTATGTGCTGGATTGGTTGATGTTTTACAGCGATAAGTCCAAAGTGCTGACCCTCGGGGTCATGATCGGCTTGGGCGTGATCGCGGGATCTTTTGTCAGTTCGCTGTTCACCCGCACCTTCCGATGGGAAGGGTTTGGCAGCGTTGAAGATTTGGGCAACCACTTGGTGGGTGCCGTGCTGATGGGGGTGGGCGGTGTCACGGCCTTGGGTTGCACCATCGGTCAGGGTCTGAGTGGCATGTCCACTTTGGCCTTGAATGCTTTCACGGCTTTGGCCTTCATCGTGGTGGGCGCCCTGATGGCCATGCGCTATCAGATTTGGCGCCTGGAGCAACAGGTTTAAGTCATGACGCTGACGGCGGATTTGCAACGCCGTTTCTCCGGCCTCGATCGCCTATGGGGTGCTGGGGCAAGTCAGGTTCGAGCCGCACACGTGGCAGTGGTTGGTGTCGGCGGTGTGGGCTCTTGGGCCGTGGAGGCTTTGGCTCGCTCGGGCGTGGCCCAATTGACTTTGATCGATCTGGATCAGGTGGCCGAGTCCAACATCAATCGCCAGATCCAGGCGCTCGACGGTACGGTGGGGCAGGCCAAGGTGTTGGCCTTGCGCGACCGGATTGCCCAAATCAATCCCCTTTGTCGCGTGAACCCGATCGAAGAATGGGTGACACCTGACAATGTCGGCGATCTCATGAGCGTGCCAGGCGCCCAGGTCGACGCGATCATCGATGCTTGCGATCAAGTCAGGGCCAAGGTGGCTTTGGCGCTTTGGGCTCAACAACATGGGGTCATGTTCATCGGGGTCGGGGCGGCAGGCGGCAAATCGGCCGCCCATCGTGTGGCCATTGACGATTTGGCCCGCATCACCCACGATCCTTTGCTGGCACAGGTCCGTCAGCGTTTGCGCAAGGCCGGTGCTCCCAAGGAAGGACGGCCCATGAAATGGTCTTATGTGTACAGCACCGAGCCGGTCACCCCCTCGCTTTCGGGGGACAGTTGCGATGCCACACTCAACTGCAGTGGCTACGGCTCCCTGGTCAGCGTGACCGCTACCTTTGGGTTTTGTGCAGCGGGTTGGGTCATGGAAAAATTGAAACAGGACAGATTGCAAAAGTCATGAAAATTGGGCTATAATTTGAGGCTTAGCAAGATGTGCAGCGCACATGTTGTGATGGGGGACGTTAGCTCAGTTGGTAGAGCAGCGGACTTTTAATCCGTTGGTCACAAGTTCGAATCTTGTACGTCCTACCAAATCCATCATTTAAAAAAAAGCCCCATTGATTGGGGCTTTTTTGTTGGCTGCTCCGAACCGAATTTATTCCTGCATGGCCGACTCGATGGCCTCGGACAACTCAAGCCAGCGCTCTTCCATCTGGCTGATCTGCTCATCCAGCGCCTTGCATCGGCGTCCCCACTCAGCCATGTCGGGGATCGATTCAGGGGTCATGGCCAAAGCCAGCATGGCCTCGCGCTCCCGGTTCAATTGGGGCAGTTGGGCATCTATTTTTTCAAGCTCCTTGCGCCAAGGACGTGTTTGTTCGGCCATGGCCTGTCGACGCTGTGCGGCTTGCTGTCTTTGTAACTTGGGGCTGAGTTCATCGCTTTGGGCCGGCTGGGCTTGAGTGGGTTGGGCCGCGATGCGAGCGACCTCGCGCTGGCGACGGGCTTCATCGAGCAGATGTTTTTGGTAGTCGTCCAGGTCTCCGTCAAAAGGGGTCACGGCACCGCCGCTGACCAGCCAGAACTCGTCGCACACCGAACGCAACAAGGCGCGGTCGTGGCTGACCAGCAACACGCTGCCCTCGAACGAGTTCAGCGCCATGGCCAGGGCTTCACGGGTGGCCAGATCGAGGTGATTGGTGGGTTCATCCAGCAGCAACAAGTTGGGTTTTTGCCAGACCAGCATGGCCAAGACCAAACGGGCGCGTTCGCCACCACTCAGGGTGCCAACGGTTTGTCGTGCGAGTTCATCGGGAAAGCGAAAGCCGCCCAAAAAGTTCCTCAACTCCTGCTCCCGCGCTTGCGGACTGACCTGTCGTGCGAGCCTGACCATGTGACCCAGCGGCGTGTCGTCGAGCGAGAGCACATCGAGTTCTTGCTGGGCAAAGTAACCCACGGCCAGGCCTTTGCCTTCGTTGCGAGAGCCTTGGAGCACGCCGAGTTGACCCACCAGGGTTTTGACCAGGGTCGATTTGCCTTGCCCATTGGCGCCCAGCACTCCGATGCGCTGTCCTGGCAGCACAGACAGTTTCACCGATTTCAGGATGGTGATCGGGGCGTCGCCTTGGCCGGGGTAACCAATCTCCGCTTCCCGCAAGGCCAGCATGGGGTTGGGCATTGCGGCGGGGGGGCGAAAGTCAAATTGGAAATCGGCTTGCGCCAGCACGGGAGCCAGTTTTTCCATGCGCTCCAGGGCTTTGACCCGGCTTTGTGCCTGTTTGGCTTTGGTGGCTTTGGCCTTGAAGCGGTCGATGAATTTTTGCAGGTGGGCGATTTTGTCTTGCTGCTTTTCAAAGGCGGCTTGCTGCAAAGTTTGCTGTTCGGCTTGCCATTGTTCATAACCGCTGTAAGGGCCGTTGTAGCGGGTCAGACGGCCCTGATCGATGCTGAGGGTGACCCGGGTGACAGCGTCCAAAAACTCGCGGTCGTGACTGATCACGATGAGCGTGCCGGGATAGCGCTGCAGCCACCCCTCGAGCCAGACCAGCGCGTCCAGATCGAGGTGGTTGGTGGGTTCGTCGAGCAACAGCAAGTCAGAGGGACACATGAGGGCGCGGGCCAATTGCAAGCGCATGCGCCAGCCACCCGAGAAGCTGTTGACGGGACGATCCAGGGCATCGAGCGCAAAGCCCAATCCCAGGATCAGGCTTTGTGCCCGCGCTTTGGCATCAAAGGCACCGATGTCATGCAAATGGGCATGGGCCAGGGCGATGCGCTCTCCATCACCAGTTTGTTCGGCCTGCGTTAACTCGGCTTGTGCGTCCAGCAGTCGTTGATCGCCCGCCAACACAAAATCGGTCGCCCCCTGATCGGTCTCCGGCATGTGTTGCTCGACCTCTGCCCGTTGCCACGCCGTCGGCACGCTGAAATGTCCTCGGTCTTCGTGCAGTCGGCCGGCCAACAAGGCGAACAAGCTCGATTTGCCGGCCCCGTTGCGGCCGACCAGTCCGATTTTTTCACCCGGATGAAGGCTGACACTGGCCTCGGTCAGCAAGACGCGAGCACCCCGGCGAAGTTCGATGCCTTCGAGGACGATCAATTGTGCTGCTCCCTCAAGGCGCGAGCCTCGATCAGCAGGACCTGTTCATCGCCGGCGCTGGTCGGTAACCAAATGGCTGGCAAATCGGGAAAGGCGCGCAAAAAGTGTTCGATTTCATGCCCGATTTCCAGCACCAAGGCACCCGTGGGTTTGAGGTGGCGGGGCAATTGCGCCAGCATGGGACGGATGAAGTCCATGCCGTCGGCGCCGCCGGCCAGCGCGAGGCTGGGCTCATGGCGAAATTCCGGGGGCAAGGTCTGCATGCTGCTTTGGTTGACATAGGGCGGATTGCACACCACCAGGTCATACGGCCCATTGGCCCGAGCCAGGCCATCGCTGGGGATCAGGGTGATGCGGTCTTCAAGGGCGTGGCGTTGAAGGTTGATCGCCGCCACCGCCAATGCTTCTTCAGAGACATCCAAGGCATCCACCTGTGCCCACGGCCATGCCATGGCGCAAAGGACCGCCAAGCTGCCGTTGCCGGTGCACAAGTCGAGCACACGGGCTTTCGATTCGGGCAGCCAGGGGTCAAGCAAGCCTTCGGCCAAGACCTCGGCGATCAGGCTGCGCGGGATGATGACCCGCTCATCGACGGTGAAAGGCACGCCTTGCAGCCAGGCTTCACCGCTGAGGTAGGCCATGGGCAGGCGGGTGTCAATGCGCCGTTGGGTGAGTTGTTGGACTTGTGCCCACTGTTGGGCGTGCAGCGGCGCACTCAAGGCTGCGTCATCCACATCCAGGGGCAAGCCCAGTGACCACAAGACCAGCCAGGCGGCCTCATCGCGCCACGACAGCGTGCCTTGACCCAGGGCGACGTTCGACTGTTGCAACTGGTCGCTGACGCGGTCGATGGCGTCGAGCAGGGTGACAGGGGATGAGGTCATGAGGCCGCGTGTCGTTGCTGGAGGCGTTCGAGGATGCGGCGATAAATGTTTTTCAGGGGTTCGATGTCAGCCAAGGCCACATGCTCGTCGATTTTGTGGATGCTGGCGTTGGGAGGGCCCAGTTCGATCACCTGCGGGCAAATGGATGCGATGAAACGGCCATCGCTGGTGCCACCGGTGGTGGAGAGTTCGGTCTCGATGCCCTGAACATCGCGGATGGCATTCTGGACCACATCGACAAAGTCACCTTTGGGGGTGAGAAAAGGCATGCCACCCAACACCCAGTCGATGTCATATTGAACACCGCATCGATCAAGGGTCTCGGTGATGCGGGACTGCAGGCTCTCGACGGTCGATTCGGTGCAAAAACGGAAGTTGAAATCCACCACGCACTCGCCAGGGATCACATTGCCCGCACCGGTGCCCGCATGGATGTTGGACACCTGCCAACTGGTGGGCGGAAAATAATCGTTGCCACGATCCCATGTGGTGGCCACCCATTCGGCCAACACGGGGGCGAGGTCATGAACCGGATTGCGCGCCAGTTGCGGGTAGGCGATGTGGCCCTGTATGCCCTTGACGCGCAACTTGGCGCTGAGGGTGCCACGTCGGCCATTTTTGATCATGTCGCCGGTGCGCTCGACCGAGGTCGGTTCGCCAACAATGCACCAGTCCAGGCGTTGACCCCGTGCTTTGAGCGCCTGACAAACCACGGTGGTGCCGTCCACCGCCGGGCCTTCCTCGTCGCTGGTGAGGAGAAAACCGATGGAAAAACCCGGTTGCGGACAAGCGGCCAGAAACTCTTCGACCGCCACGACCATCGCGGCGATCGAAGTTTTCATGTCGCTGGCGCCACGGCCATACAGTTTGCCGTCCCGGTGGGTGGGGGTGAAGGGGTCACTGGACCATCGTTCGATCGGTCCGGTGGGAACCACGTCGGTGTGACCCGCAAAGACCAGCACGGGGTCCCGGGGTGAAGAGGCTCGACAAGCCCACAAATTGCTGACCCGAAAAGTGTCCGGGCCGCTGTCGATTCGCTCGTTCAAAAAGCCCAAACGAGCCAAACGCTGACCCAGCAAATCGAGGCAACCCGCATCATCCGGGGTGACCGAGGGGCGGGCGATCAGGGCCTCGGTCAGCGCAAGGGCGTCGGACATGGCCAAACTCAATCGCGCAACAAATCGTTGAGGCTGGTTTTGGCTCGGGTCTGGGCATCGACACGCTTGACGATGACGGCGCAATACAAGCTGTATTTGCCATCGGCGCTGGGCAGGTTGCCCGAGACGACCACCGAACCGGCGGGGACTCGGCCATAGCTGACTTGGCCCGTGGTGCGGTCATAAATCTTGGTGCTTTGACCGATGTACACGCCCATCGAGATGACCGAGTTTTCCTCAATGATCACACCTTCGACAATTTCCGATCGGGCGCCGATGAAGCAATTGTCTTCGATGATGGTCGGGTTGGCTTGCAGGGGTTCGAGCACACCACCAATGCCGACGCCACCTGACAGGTGCACGTTTTTGCCGATCTGGGCGCATGAGCCAACGGTGGCCCAGGTGTCGACCATGGTGCCTTCGTCCACATAAGCCCCGATGTTGACGTAACTTGGCATCAGGATCGCGCCTTTGGCGATGTAGCTGCCGCGGCGAGCGACAGCGGGCGGCACCACGCGCACGCCACTTTGTTTCATGGCTTCGGGATCAAGGTGCGCGAATTTGGTTTGGACCTTGTCGTAGAAGCCCAGATCGCCAGCTTTGATGACCTCATTGTCTTTCAGGCGAAAGCTGAGCAAAACGGCCTTTTTGATCCATTGATGGGTTTCCCACTGGCCCACGCCGGTTCGGGTGGCCACGCGCAAGCGCCCGCCATTGAGCTCGGAGATGACGTGCTCGACCGCTTCGAGGACTTCGATGGGGGCGGCAGCGGGCGAGAGTTGGGCACGTTGTTCCCAGGCGTTGTTGATGATGGTTTCGAGTTGGCTCATGGTCAGTGGGTGGGGTTGGATTGAACAAATTGAACGATGCGGTGGGCCGCTTCAAGGCATTCGGCGGTTTCGGCCACCAGGGCCATGCGGATGCGACCTTGACCCGGATTGAAGCCCAAAGACTCACGGGCCAAAAAACTGCCGGGCAATACCGTGACATTGTATTGGGCGTACAAATCCCGTGCGAAGCGGGTGTCATCTCCACCGGGCACGGCGGCCCACAAGTAAAAGCCGGCATCTGGCAAACGCACGTCCAGAGCCGATTGGAGCACCGGGGTGACTTCGGCAAATTTTTGACGGTACAGGGCGCGATTTTCAGTCACGTGGGCTTCATCGCCCCAAGCTGCGATGCTGGCGGCTTGCACCATGCCGCTCATGGCGCTGCCGTGGTAGGTTCGATAAAGCAAAAAGGGCTTGATCAGCTGGGCATCGCCGGCGACAAATCCGCTGCGCATGCCGGGCACGTTGCTGCGCTTGGACAATGAGGTGAATGCGATCAGGTTGCGAAAGTCGCTTCGTCCCAGGCGCTGGGCGGCTTCGAGCCCGCCCAGCGGAGGTTCGTCGCGGAAATAGATCTCGCTGTAGCACTCGTCGGAGGCGATCACAAAGCCGTGGCGATCGCTCAGTTCAAAAATCTTTTTCCATTCGTCCAGGGGCATGACCGCGCCTGTCGGATTACCGGGCGAACAAACAAAAACCAGTTGGGTGCGTTGCCAAACTTCTGCGGGCACGTTGTCCCAATCGATGGCGAAGTTGCGCCCCGGGTCGCTGGGTGCATAGAACGTGTCGGCACCGGCCAACAAAGCCGCACCTTCGTAGATTTGATAGAAGGGGTTGGGGGACACCACCACAGGGCGTTGGCCGGTCGCGTCGGTTTGGGGGTCGATGACGGTTTGCACCAAGGCAAACAATGCCTCGCGCGAACCATTGACCGGCAAAATCTGGGTGGCGGGGTCCAAGGACAGGCCGTAACGGCGCTGCAACCAGCCCGCACAAGCCTGACGCAGGGCCGGGTCGCCAGCGGTGGGGGGGTAGGCGGCCAAGGCGCCAAACGCACCCAACAATGCGTCTTTGATGAACTCAGGGGTGGCATGCCGCGGTTCCCCGATGCCCAGACTGATCGGGCGCATGGCCGGGTTGGGCGTGATGCCGGCGAACAACTGTCGCAGGCGTTCGAACGGGTAGGGTTGCAATCGGGAGAGCAAGGGGTTCATGCGGGTATTATCCCCCGTGTGAAACCCTCTGCCCCCACTTTGCACCTTGATTTGGGTCGTCTGCGCGATTACGCGCTGGAGCCCTCGGATCTGCATCCGCTCATGTCGACCCTGGCCGCCGACTTGCGCGCCGAATTGTCGGCGCTTGAATCAGCTCTGGCGTCTTCCACCGTGGCGGGGCAGGTTTTGCACCAACACCTGCACGCCCTCAAGGGCATGGCGGGCATGTTTGGGGATCCCGGTCTGCTCGCCAGCGTCACCTGTGCCGATGATGCTTGCCGCCAGGGCGACCTGGGGCAGGGTTTGCCGCTGTCGCGGGGTTTGCTGCCCGACTTGCACCAATGGCAGGGTGAGGTCGAGGCCTGGCTTCAAAGGTATAGTTAAGCACCTTGCGGGCATGAAATGGCCACGCTCATGAATTCTTTGGTATTCACATAAGGATCTCCGGTGCGCCTGAGTTCGATCAAACTGTCCGGGTTCAAATCATTTGCCGAGCCCACCAACTTCATGCTGCCCGGTCAGTTGGTCGGCGTGGTCGGCCCCAATGGTTGTGGCAAATCCAACATCATGGATGCGGTGCGGTGGGTGTTGGGCGAAAGCCGTGCCAGCGAGTTGCGTGGCGAGTCCATGCAAGATGTGATCTTCAATGGCACCACCACGCGCAAGGCCGCAAGCCGCTCCAGCGTCGAACTGGTCTTTGACAACAACGATCACCGGGCCGGTGGCCAATGGAGTCAATATGCCGAAATCGCTGTCAAGCGGGTATTGACCCGGGATGGCACCAGCAGTTACTACATCAACAACCAACCGGTTCGCCGGCGTGATGTCCAAGACGTTTTTCTGGGCACGGGCTTGGGCCCGCGCGCATACGCCATCATCGGGCAAGGCACGATCAGCCGCATCATCGAGTCCAAGCCCGAAGAGTTGCGTCTGTTTCTGGAAGAGGCGGCCGGGGTCTCCAAATACAAAGAGCGCCGACGCGAGACCGAAAACCGCTTGTCCGATACCCGTGAAAATTTGACCCGGGTTGAGGACATCTTGCGCGAACTCAATGCCAATTTGGACAAACTCGAGAAGCAGGCCGAGGTCGCTCAGCACTATCACACGCTGCACAAGCAGGTCCAACTCAAGCAGCAGCAGTTGTGGTTTTTGAAACGCCAGGAAGCCGAGGTTGATCAGGTGGGGTTGGCCACCCAAGCGGCGCAGGCTGCGACCGACCTGCAAGCCCGGATCGCCGATTTGCGACGCATTGAATCCGAACTGGAAACCATCCGCCAAGCTCATTACGGAGCGGGCGATCAGGTCAATCAGGCGCAAGGCCTGATGTACGAGGCGAATGCCGAGGTCGGACGCCTGGAGGCTGAAATCCGCTATGTCGTCGAGGGGCGCCAGCGCGCGCAGGCGCGTTTGGAGCAATTGGCAGGCCAACGCCAAATGTGGCACGAAAACCGGGCGGCCAGCGAAGCCGAACTCGAGCAACTTGCGGCCAACGCCGAAAGCCTGGCCGAGCATCAGGCGCTGCTTGAAGCTCGGGTCGAAGAGGCCCACCAGCAATTGCCCCAGCTCGAACAGACCTTGCAGCAGGCCCAAGCGCGGGCCAACCAGCAGCGCAGTGCGGTGCAAGACGTGCAGCAACAGATCCAGGTGTTGGCTGCTGAACAAAGGGCCATCGAAGAGCAGTCTCGCCAATTGACCAGCCGCCAGGAGCGTCTGGATCAGGATCGCCGGTCACTGGACGCACCCGATGAGTTGCGCTTGGCCCAGTTGCAGCAGCAGTGGGATGCTGTGCGTCAGGCCAGTGAACAGGCCACAGCTGCATGGCAGGCCTTGGAACAAGATCTTCCCGAACTGGACGAACAACGCCGCCAGGCCCAGGAAGTCCTGAATCAGGAAAGCGCCCGACAGGCTGACTTGAGTGCAAGGCTGGAGGCCTTGCGCGCCTTGCAGGAAAAGCTCAAGGTCGATGGCAAGTTGCAGCCCTGGTTGCAAAAGCACGGGCTCGAGGGCCTGCAGGCGTTGTGGAGCAAAATTCACATCCAAAGTGGCTGGGAAAGCGCCCTTGAGTCAGCCCTGCGAGAGCGTCTCAATGCCCTGGAGGTCAGCCGACTCGATCTGGTCAAGTCCTTGGGGCACGATGCTCCGCCGGCCAAGTTGTCTTTCTACACCCCGCCGGTGGCACCCACTGCGCCGATCGCTGGCGCTTTGCCTCGCTTGTCCGATTTGCTGCAATTGGGTGATTCAGGTCTTCAAGGTTTGTTGCAAGACTGGTTGAGCGGTTGCTATACCGCGAACAGTCTGGAGCAGGCCTTGTCTCAGCGTGAGATGCTGCAAGGCGCTGAAGTCATCTACACGTCCCAGGGCCATGCGGTCAGCCGTCATGCCTTGCATTTTTACGCGCAGGACAGTGAGCAGGCGGGCATGCTGGCGCGGGCGCAGGACATTGAAAACCTCGACAAGCAACTGCGGGCTCAGTCCCTGATCCACGAGGAGGCGCGCGTGTCATTGGCGCGTGCCGAATCCGCCTATGCTCAATCCAGCCAGCAATTGGTGGGTTTGCGCCGCGATGCTCAAGAGCAACAAGCCCGCTCGCATGAGCTGGAGCTGGAGTTCAATCGCCTGACCCAGTTGGCCGAGCAAACACGTCAGCGCGCCAGCCAGCTCCAAACCGACTGGGCCGAGGTCACGGCGCAGCTCGATGATTTGGAGCAACGGCGTGCGGCAGCCGAAGCACGTTTCGAAGCCTTGGACATGCAGTTGGCTGACAGCCAGGAGCGTCATGCTCAACTCGATGAGCAAGTGCTGGAGGCACAGCGCCGACTGGATGATGGTCGCGAACAAATCCGCACACTCGAACGCGAAGCCCAGGAGGCTGATTTCAACCGTCGCAGCCAGGCTGCGCGCGAGTCCGAGTTGCGACGCACCGCCGACACCGCTGCGCAGCAACTGGCAGGCATGGACGAAGAAGAGTCCCGATTGAAGCAGGAGTTGGAGCGACTCAGTGACGCAGCCGCCAAGGCGGGCTTGCAAGCTGCGCTGGATCTCAAATCCGAACGTGAACAGGCTTTGGCGAACCGTCGCAATGAATATGAAGACCTGACCGCCAAATTGCGGGCCAGTGACGAGCGGCGCCTCAGCCTCGAGCGCGAGCTCGAACCCATGCGCCAACGCATCACCGAATTGCAACTCAAAGAACAGGCTGCGCGCCTGGGGCTGGAGCAATACCACCAGTTCCTGGCCGATGCCGGTGCGGATTTGGCCGAGCTCGCGCGCGGCATCACCGAGCAAGGCGTTCGCCTGACCGGACTGTCGGCGGAGATCGATCGCCTTCAGCGCGAGATCACTTCATTGGGGGCTGTGAACCTGGCCGCTTTGGACGAACTGGCCAGCGCTCGGGAGCGCAAGACTTTCCTCGATGCCCAACTTGCTGACTTGACCGAGGCCATGCAGACGCTGGAGGATGCGATCCGCAAGATCGATGGTGAAACCCGTGAGCTCTTGGGCAGCACGTTTGAGACTGTCAATCAACATTTCGGGCGCATGTTCCCCGAACTGTTCGGCGGTGGCAACGCCAAATTGGTGATGACGGGTGAGGAAATTCTGGACTCGGGCGTGCAAGTCATGGCGCAGCCCCCCGGGAAAAAGAACCAGACCATCCACCTGCTCTCCGGTGGTGAGAAAGCACTGACGGCCATTGCCTTGGTGTTTGCGATTTTTCAGCTCAACCCGGCACCTTTTTGTTTGCTTGACGAGGTGGACGCGCCGCTGGACGATGCCAACACCGAGCGCTATGCCAAATTGGTCAGTGCGATGGCCAAAGAAACCCAGTTCCTGTTCATCTCGCACAACAAAATTGCCATGGAGATGGCAGAGCAACTCATCGGAGTGACCATGCAGGAGCAAGGCGTGTCGCGCATCGTGGCTGTCGATATGGAGTCGGCAGTTTCCATGGCTCAAACCATCTGAACGCGGGAGAGTGGCAAGCATGAGCACATTGCAAGTGGCCCTGGCGATTGCCGGCGGTGTGGTTTTGGCAGGTTTGGTCGCACACAGCGCCTGGTCTTCTCGCAAAAATACCCCGCGCCAGGCTGAGCCTGTTGCCCCCGAGTTGGCCCAAGAGCCGGGTTTTGAGGGGTCGACGCAAGGCACCGAGTCAGCATCGGCCCCATCATCGTCAACGGATGACGCCTTTGAAGTACCGCCATTGCTGGCGCAACAAAGCAAGGCGCCCATACAAGATGGCTTGATCGACGTGTTGAGTCTGATTGAACTGGAGGCACCCGTCAGCGGCGATGCAGCTCTGCTGGCCATGCCCACCACCCGCCGAGTGGGAACCAAGCTCTTTACCATTGAAGGCTTGCACGCCGACAGTGGCGAGTGGGAGCAGGTGCGTGCCGGACAACGCTACAGTGCCTTTCAAGCCGGATTGCAATTGGCCAATCGTTTGGGCCCCCTCAATGAGATCGAGTTTTCTGAATACATTGTGAAAACCCGACATTTTGCGGATGCGGTCGACGGCACGCCGGAGTTTCCGGAGATGCTGCAGGAAGTGGCGCGCGGTCGCGAACTCGATCAGTTTGCAACCCAGCACGACGCGCAACTCAGTTTTACCTTGCGCGCACGGGATTTGCCCTGGAGTCCGGGTTTCGTTCAACAAAATGCGGCCCGTTTGGGTTTTGTCGCCGGTGCGATCCCCGGCCGCATGGTGATTGCTGCCGCCGAAACTGGCTTGCCGCCGATTTTGGGTTTGAACTTCGACCCTCAGGCTGCTTTGGCGGATGATCCCACCCAGGCTGCCATCCGCAAGGTGGTGTTGACGCTGGATGTGCCGCAAGTCGATCGCCAGCAAGCGCCTTTTCCCCGCTTGTGTCAAGTGGCCACCGAGTTGGCACGCACCATGGACGGGCACATCACCGATGACGATGGCAAGCCTTTGTCCGATGCGGCCTTGCAGTCCATTTCGCGCGATCTCGAGCACCTTTATGACACCCTGGATGGGCGAGATCTTTCTGCCGGAAGTCCGCAGGCGCGTCGCTTGTTCAGTTGAGTTCACAGTTCATGAGTCAGTTGGACTTGCTGGGTGATCCGCCGCCATTTTCGGCGTCTGAGCGTGCACAGGCTTTGCGGACCCTGCTGGAGACGCATGCCCATCGTTACTATGTGCTCGATGAACCCAGCATCCCGGATGCGGAATACGATCGACTCATGGCCGAGTTGCTGGCGCTGGAAGCGGCGCACCCCGAGTTGCGCCAAGCTGACTCGCCCACGCAGAGGGTCGGCGGGCGGGCGCTGGATGCTTTTGTGCCGGTTCGCCATGCCCGCCCCATGTTGAGCATTCGGACCGAAACCGATACCTCGGCCCAAGGCGCGCAGGCCTTTGATGCCCGGATTCGAAAAGAGTTGGGATTGAGTGAGTCCGATCCCCCGGTCGATTACGTGGCCGAACTCAAGTTTGATGGCCTGGCGATGAGCCTGCGCTATGAAAACGGTTCATTGGTTCAGGCGGCTACCCGCGGCGATGGCGAAGTCGGCGAAGAGGTCACTGCCAACATTCGCACCATTGCGGCGATTCCCTTGAAGTTGCGCGACGATGGCTTGCCGATCCCGCCGGTGCTTGAGGTGCGCGGCGAGGTCTACATGCGTCGCGATGATTTTGAGGCCCTCAATGAGCGTCAGCGATTGCGCATCGCCGCTGGACAGAAAAACGAGAAAACCTTCGTGAACCCGCGCAATGCCGCCGCTGGTGCGGTGCGCCAATTGGATTCCAGCATTGCGGCCCAGCGTCCCTTGCGTTTTTTTGCATATGGCTTGGGCGAGGTGGTGTGGCCCGCTGCGGGGTCTTTGGGGTGGCTCAACCATTGGGACATTTTGCGATCGCTCAAAGTCTGGGGCTTTCCGGTGGCGATACAAGCCGAAAAGGTTTCGGGGGCCGATGGCCTGGCCGATTTTCATGTGCGCATGGGTCTGATCCGCGATCAGTTGCCCTTTGACATCGACGGCGTGGTCTACAAAGTCAACCGGCTGGACTGGCAGGACCGGTTGGGCTTTTTGACGCGGGAGCCCCGCTGGGCGGTGGCGCACAAATACCCGGCTCAAGAGCAAATGACGCAGGTGCTGGACATCGACATTCAGGTTGGTCGCACCGGCAAGCTCACCCCGGTGGCCAAGTTGGCGCCTGTGTTCGTAGGCGGCGTCACCGTGACCAATGCGACTTTGCACAACGAAGACGAAGCCCGACGCAAGGATGTGAGATTGGGTGACACGGTGGTGGTGAGACGAGCCGGCGATGTCATCCCCGAGGTGGTGTCGGTGATTGCCGAGCATCGGGATCCGGCGCGCCCGTCAGAACCTTTTGACATGTATCGGCGCTTGCAAGGGCGTTGCCCTGTCTGCGCCAGCGAGATCGCCCGTGAGGACGGTGAGGCCGATTGGCGTTGTACTGGCGGTTTGTTTTGTCCTGCGCAGCGAAAGCAGGCGATCTTGCATTTTGCACATCGCCGGGCGATGGACATTGAAGATCTGGGAGACAAACTGGTCGAGCAATTGGTGGATCAGGGTGTGGTCAAGACTTTACCGGACTTGTATCGCCTGGGGCTGAGCAGTTTGGCGGCTCTGGATCGCATGGCTGACAAGTCGGCCCAGAATGTTTTGCGCAGCCTGGAACGATCGAAATCAACCACTTTGGCGCGTTTTTTATTGGGATTGGGCATCCGCCATGTCGGAGAGGCCACGGCGCGCGATTTGGCGAGGTATTTTGGCAACCTCGACGCCCTGATCGCCGCCCAACCCGAAACATTGATGCAAGTGCCCGATGTCGGCCCGGTGGTCGCACAAAGCGTGCATCGGTTTTTCAGTCAACCGCACCACATCGAGGTGATCGAGCAATTGCGTGCCTGTGGTGTGCATTGGGCCGACCACGAGCCGACGTCTTTTGCTCCCTTGCCGTTGGCGGGTCAAACCTATGTGTTGACGGGTACTTTACCAACTCTGTCGCGCGATCAGGCCAAGGAAATGCTGGAACTGGCCGGTGCCAAGGTGGCTGCCAGCGTGAGCAAAAAAACCACCGCTGTGATTGCCGGGACTGAAGCAGGGAGCAAGCTCGACAAAGCGCGCGAGTTGGGTGTGCCGGTGCTCGACGAGCAGGGCTTGCGGGATTTGCTGGCTCAGCCCTGAAGGGCGGCCAGCAATTCGGTTTCGATTTCGATTTGACGGCGGTTTTGCTGCAATCCGGGGCCATCGATCAGGAAGGTGTCTTCGACGCGTTCACCCAAGGTGCTGACTTTGGCCAGTTTCAGGTTGATCTGATGCCGAGCCAGTACCTGAGCGATGCAATACAGCAAACCATTGCGATCACTGGCGGTCACGCTGAGCAACCAATGCTGTGCTTTTTCATCGGGTTGCAGGCTGACCCGGGGCGAGACGGGGAAGCTTTTGACGCGTCTCGAGACCCGCCCCCTGCTGGGCGGCGGCAGTGGTTCGGCACGCTCGAGGGTGAGGGCCAGCCCGGACTCGACCATGGTGATGAGTTCGCGGTAGTGCTCGGTCATGTGGGTGGCGATCAGTTGGAACGTGTCCAGGGCATACCCATTTTTGGCGGTGTGCACCCGCGCGTCCAGAATGCTGAAACCGGACTGGTCAAAATAGCCACAGATGCGGGCAAACAAATCGGGTTGGTCCGGGGTGTAGACCATGACTTGCAGTCCCTCGCCCCAAGGGGACAGGCGCGCCCGAACCAAGGGTGCAGGTGGTGCGCCCCGTTGTTGAGCTTCGGCCAGCAGTTTGGAGACATGACGGGTGTGCCAAGCGATGTCGCCGGCCTCGTGGCGCATGAAATAACCCACATCCAGTGTGCCCCAAAAGACTTTGTGGGCTTCGTGAGGCAGCGCCAGTCGGGCCAATTCGGTGAGCGCTTCACGCTTGCGTGACTCGACTTCGGCATCGGCATCCGGAGCCCGCCCACCCAGTGCGCGCAAGGTGGCCCTGTAGAGGTCTTCGAGCAACTTGCCTTTCCAGGCGTTCCAGACCTTGGGGCTGGTGCCACGGATGTCGGCCACCGTCAGCAGGTACAGGGCCGTCAGCCGTCGTTCATCGCCGACCTTGGCGGCGAATTGCCGGATCACGTCGGGGTCACTGAGGTCTTGTTTTTGGGCCACGTGACTCATCGTCAGGTGTTCGCCCACCAAAAATTCGATCAGTTTGGCGTCTTGGGCAACCACGCCGTGCTGGCGGCAAAAGGTCAAGACTTCGTGCCGACCCAGTTGGGAGTGGTCGCCGCCGCGGCCTTTGGCGATGTCATGAAACAGGGCCGCCACATACAACAACCAGGGCCGATCCCAGCCGGCGGCCAATTGCGAGCAAAACGGGTATTCGTGCGCATGTTCGGGCAGGAAAAACCGGCGCACATTGCGCAAGACCATCAGGATGTGCTGATCCACGGTGTAGACATGGAACAGGTCGTGCTGCATTTGGCCCACGATGCGGCGAAAGACCCACAAATAGCGGCCCAACACCGAAGTCTGGTTCATCAGGCGCAGGGTGCGGGTGATGCCTTGTGGGGCTTGCAAGATTTTCAGGAACATGGCCCGGTTGGCCGGATCGCTCCGAAAACGGGCATCCATCAGGGATCGGGCGTTGTAAAGGGCCCGCAAGGTGCGGGCGGACAAACTGGCCAGGCCGGTGCTTTGCACCAGCCAGAAGGTTTCCAAAATGGCTTCCGGGTGCTGTCGATACACCTGATCATCCACCACATCAAGTTGGCCGGCACGCTGCTGAAAGCGGGCATTGATGGGTACGGTTTGCAATCCATCCCCGGGGCGCAACTGCTCGTGGATGTTCATCAGGACGATCTGGTTGAGTTGCGCCACTGCCTTGGCGGCCCAGTAATAGTCGCGCATCAGGCGTTCGCTGGCCCGCCGTGCATGAAAGTCGCCCTCAGGGGTCAGGCCCATGCCCAGTGATTTGGCCACCTGCGCTTGCAGATCAAACACCAATCGGTCTTCACGCCTACCGGCAGCGAGATGCAAGCGGATGCGGATCCTGGAGATCAGGGCTTCGTTGCGGCGCAACTGGCGAGCCTCGTGATCGGTGATCACGCCTTGTGTGGCCAGATCGGCCCATGAGTGACCCAAGCGGGCGGCTTTGGCCACCCAGAGCAGGATTTGCAGGTCACGCAAGCCCCCGGGTGACTCCTTGCAATTGGGTTCGAGCGAGTAGGGCGTGTTCTCGAATTTGGTGTGGCGCTGGTTCATTTCCAGCGTTTTGGCCACATAAAAGGCTTGAGGATCCATCGCCTGAGCGTATCGCTGGCGAAAAACTTCAAATAGATGGGCGCTGCCGGCGAGGTAGCGGGCTTCGAGCAAAGAGGTCTGGATGGTGATATCGGCCGCCGACTCGTTCAGGCATTCGGTCAGGGTGCGCACGCTTGAGCCGATTTCGAGACCGGTGTCCCAGCATTGACCAATGAAAGATTCGACCTGATGGCGCAAGCCTTCGTGCTGCTCCAGGCAACAGTCGTCGGGCAACAGGACCAGGACATCCACATCGGAATGGGGAAACAACTCGCCACGCCCATAGCCACCCACGGCCAGCAGGGTCAAAGGGGCTTGCAGTCCGTTGGCGTGCCAGAGATCCAGGATGGCTGCGTCGGTGAGTTTGCACAACTTTTGCAGACCAGCGCTCACGGCGCGTGACGAACCGCGACGGGTCCAGACTTCGATTTGCTCGAGCAACTCTTTCTTGCGCTGCCTGAACGTGGTGGGCGAGCCCATGGGGAGGTCAGCAGGCGGTGGTGGTGACAAATGCTGGCAATGCAGGACTGCCAGCGCTGAGGGTGAGCACTTCAAAGCCGGTGGGCGTGACCAGCACCGTGTGCTCCCACTGGGCCGAAAGGGAGTGGTCGCGGGTGACGATGGTCCAGCCGTCGCCCAGCTCCTTGATGTCGCGACGGCCGGCATTGATCATGGGTTCGATGGTGAATGTCATGCCCGGCACCAACTCATCGAGGGTGCCGGGGCGCCCATAGTGCAGAACCTGGGGCTCTTCATGAAAACCCAAGCCGATCCCGTGGCCACAAAACTCACGCACCACCGAGTAGCCGTTGCCTTCGGCAAACTTCTGGATGGCCCAACCAATGTCACCCAAACGGGCGCCGGGTTTGACTTGCAAAATGCCGTGCCACATCGCTTCGAAAGTGACCTGACACAGTCGTTTGGCCGCGATGGATGCCTCGCCCACCACGAACATGCGGCTGGTGTCGCCATGCCAACCGTTTTTGATCACGGTGATGTCCACGTTGACGATGTCGCCTTTTTTCAGCACTTTGTCGCTGGGGATGCCGTGACAAACCTGATGGTTGATGGAGGTGCAGATGGATTTGGGATAGGGCTTGTAGCCGTTGGGTGCGTAATTCAGGGGCGCGGGGACACAGCCCTGAACGTTGACCATGTAGTCGTGCGCCAGCTGGTCAATGTGGTTGGTGGTGACGCCCGGCTTGATGTGGGGCTCGAGGTAGTCAAGCACCTCGGCGGCCAGGCGACCGGCCAGGCGCATGCCGGCGATGCCTTGTTCATCTTTGATCTGTATGGACATATGGCGATTATCTCCCATGTATACAGTCAGCGTGGGATGCAACATTAGAATCCCTGGGGTGACTTCGCACTCTACCTTGATCGAGGGATCCAGCGCCCTCAGCCCGTTTCGGGCTCAACAGCTTTTGACCCGGCTGCAAGCCCGAAACCCCACCGTCTCGGGGGCTCAGTCTCACCCGGTTTTTTTGGTCGATTGGACTCAGGCTCCCAGTGCCGAGCAGCAAAGCACGCTGTCGGGCCTGCTCCGGGTCGGTCAGGTTCAGCCCGTCTCGCCCCCGAGCGGACAGGTGTTTTGCTGGGTGACACCCCGCTTGGGCACCTTGTCGCCCTGGGCCTCGAAAGCCACCGACATCGCCCGCAACTGTGGCCTGCCCATTCGGCGGATTGAGCGTGCCCACGCACTGACCTTGTCATTTCAGGGTGCTTCGCCGGTTGCCCAAAGTCCGCAATGGCTGGACTTGGCCAGCTGTTTGCACGATCGCATGACCGAGTCGGTGCTGGCCGACCGGGACGCTTTGTGGCAGTTGTTCCAGGCTCAAGAGGCCCAGCCCATGGCCCGGGTCGATGTCTTGGGACGGGGCCGTGCGGCCCTGGAGCTCGCCAACACCGAATGGGGGCTGGCACTGGCTGAGGACGAAATCGATTACCTGGTGCAGGCTTTCACCCAACTGGGTCGAAATCCAACCGATGTCGAGCTGATGATGTTTGCCCAGGCCAACAGCGAGCATTGCCGGCACAAGATCTTCAATGCCCAGTTCACCATCGACGGCCAGGCTCAGGGGCATACCCTGTTTGGCATGATTCGACACACCCATCAGACTCATCCGCAGCACACCGTGGTGGCGTATGCCGACAATGCGTCTGTCATGGCAGGTCGAGTGATTGAGCGTTTTGTGGCCCGTCTTGGCGAGCAGGGCGCGCCTTATGTCGCCGAGTCCGCCTTGCACCACGTTTTGATGAAGGTCGAAACCCACAATCACCCGACTGCCATTTCGCCCTATCCGGGCGCTTCCACGGGTGCAGGCGGAGAAATTCGCGACGAAGGGGCCACCGGGCGCGGAGCCCGTCCCAAGGCCGGACTGACGGGTTTCAGTGTCTCTCGCTTGTGGGGCGGCTTGAACGATCAGACTGATGGCAAGCCCGGCCACATGGCCAGCCCTCTGGACATCATGATCGAAGGGCCGCTGGGCGGCGCTGCCTTCAACAACGAGTTCGGTCGTCCCAACCTGTGCGGCTATTTCCGCGAGTACGAACAGGTGGTCGATGGCGTCCAAAGGGGCTATCACAAACCCATCATGATCGCCGGTGGCTTGGGGCAGATTGCGGCCGACCAAACGCACAAACTGGGCTTGCCCGCCGGTTCTTTGCTGATTCAGTTGGGTGGGCCCGGCATGCGCATCGGCATGGGCGGCGGGGCCGCCAGTTCGCTGGCCAGTGGGGCCAATGCCGCCGAACTCGATTTTGATTCGGTGCAACGCGGCAACCCCGAAATGGAGCGACGAGCCCAGGAAGTCATCAACCATTGCTGGGCCCTGGGTTCGGCCAATCCCGTGCGGGCCATTCACGACGTTGGAGCCGGTGGTTTGTCCAATGCCTTTCCCGAGTTGGTCAACGATGCCGGCATGGGCGCGCGCTTCAATTTGCGGCAGGTGCCTTTGGAAGAAAGCGGCATGGCCCCCAAAGAGATTTGGTGCAACGAGAGCCAGGAACGGTATGTGCTGGGGATCGCCCCGCAAGACCTGTCCCTGTTCGAGGCCTTGTGCCAACGAGAGCGCTGTCCGTTTGCGGTCGTCGGTGTGGTGACCGAAGAGCGTCAATTGCGTCTGGAAGATCCGGGACACGATACCCCGGTGGACATGCCGATGGACGTCTTGCTGGGCAAACCGCCTCGCATGCTCCGCGATGTCCTGCGGGTGCCCCGCCAGCAGCAACCGATTGACCTCACCGGGGTCGTTTTACAAGACGCTGTCATCGGGGTGCTCAGTGCCCCGACGGTGGCCAGCAAGCGATTTTTGATCACCATCGGAGATCGCACCGTGGGCGGTTTGACCCATCGCGACCAGATGGTGGGGCCGTGGCAAGTGCCGGTGGCCGATGTGGCCGTGACTCTGGCGGATTTCAAGGGCTTTGCCGGTGAGGCCATGGCCATGGGCGAGCGCACGCCGCTGGCTGCCATCGACGCACCCGCCAGCGGGCGCATGGCGGTGGCCGAATGCCTGACCAATCTGATGGCGGCCCCTGTCGAATTGGGCCGCGTCAAGTTGTCAGCCAATTGGATGGCCGCTTGCGGCGAGGCCGGCGAAGATGCAGCTTTGTATGACACGGTAAGGGCTGTGGGACTTGAGCTTTGCCCGCAGTTGGGGATCTCGATCCCGGTCGGCAAGGACAGTTTGTCGATGCGCACCCAATGGTCGGCGGGAACCGAACGTCGTCAGGTTACCTCGCCGGTGAGCCTGATCATCAGCGGTTTTGTCAGCCTCGACGATGTGCGAGGCACCTGGACGCCACAACTCAACGCCCAAGAGGATGACACCACACTGATTCTGATCGATCTCGGACAAGGGAAATGCCGCATGGGTGGCAGCGTGCTCGAGCAGTGGCTCAACCAGCAAGGTCGAGTCAGCCACGATCAGGTTCCTGACCTTGATGAGCCGCGTGCGTTGATCGCCTTGTCGCAGGCCTTGCAGGTCTTGCGGCGGCAGGGCAGCGTGCTGTCTTATCACGATCGCAGTGATGGCGGCCTGATGGCCACGGTGTGTGAGATGGCCTTTGCGGGGCATGTCGGGGTGGCTTTGAATGTCGACATGCTGGTCACCCAAGGCGATGGCATTGGCGACAGCCGGGCCGAGTACGGTGACAGCAAGAACTGGGCGAGCCAGGTCAGCGCGCGCCGTGAGGACCTGACTTTGCGAGCCTTGTTCAATGAAGAATTGGGGGTGGTGCTGCAAGTGCGCACTGCCGATCGCGACGAGGCCATGCGGGTGTTGCGTGATCATGGGTTGTCTCGCCACAGCCACTACATCGGCAAAACACGCCCCTTGTCTTCCCCCACCCAGGCTGGAAAAGGCAAGCTCAGCATTTGGCGCGATGCCAAGGAGATCTTCAGCGCCGAGTTGCGTGATCTTCATCAGGTCTGGGACAGCACCAGTTGGAAAATCTGCCAGTTGCGCGATAACCCGTCTTGCGCCGACAGCGAGCACGATGCCCTGGGACAGCCGGATGATCCGGGCTTGCGGGTGCAGCCCTCTTTCGATCCTGCTCAGGATGTTGCTGCGCCGTATGTTCACGCGTCTCGGCCCAAGGTGGCGGTGTTGCGTGAGCAAGGCGTGAACTCGCACCTGGAAATGGCCTATGCTTTTCACACGGCCGGCTTTGAGCCCCACGATGTTCACATGAGTGACCTGCAAGCAGGTCGAGTCCGGCTCAGCCAGTTTCAGGGCCTGGTGGCCTGCGGTGGTTTCAGCTATGGCGACACCCTGGGAGCCGGCGTCGGCTGGGCGCGCAGCATCACCTTCAATGCTGCCCTGCGAGATCAGTTCCAGAGCTTTTTCGGGCGTTCCGACACTTTCGGGCTGGGCGTCTGCAATGGTTGCCAGATGTTTGCCGAACTGGCTTCCATCATTCCCGGCGCTCAGGCCTGGCCACGATTCACCACCAACCAAAGCGAACGGTTCGAGGCCCGTTTGAGCCAGGTCGAAGTGCTGGACTCGCCCAGTGTCTTCTTTCAAGGCATGGCGGGGAGTCTGTTGCCCATCGTGGTGTCGCATGGTGAGGGCTATGCCAATTTCGCCCTTCAGGGTCAGCGCGATCGGGTGTTGGGTGTCATGCGCTATGTGGATCCGCAGGGGCAAGCCACCGAGCGTTATCCGCACAATCCCAATGGCAGCCCGGGGGGGTTGACGGCGGTGACCACGCCCGATGGACGCTTCACCGCCATGATGCCGCACCCCGAGAGGGTGTTTCGCAACATCCAGATGAGCTGGACGGATGGTGATGCATCCGAATTCAGCCCCTGGATGCGGCTGTGGCGAAACGCACGCCGCTGGGTGGGCTGATGCGAGGGACTTTCAGGTCTGCGTGACCGGGCGGGTTTTGTAAAACTGCAACGGGGCGGCAGGGATGTTTTGCAAAACGCTGCGTTTGATCTTGCCGACCACATGCATTTCGCAAGGTTTGCAGTCAAAACGCAGGGTGAGCTTTTCTTTGCCGTTGATCAGTTGCATGGGTTCGGCCCGAACAGTACCTTGGACGCCGGTGACGCCTTTGGCCTGCTTGGGGCACAAGCTGAGCGAATAGCGCACGCAATGCTTGGTGATCATCAGGCTGACTTCACCCGTTTCTTCATGGCTTTCATAGGCCGCAGCAATCACTTTGACACCATGTCGGGCGTAAAAATCATGCGCCTTTTGGTTGTAGACATTGGCCAGATAGGTCAGCGTGTCTTCGGGGTAGGGGACCGGAGGATCGACCGCCAGGGCGCGGGGCAGCGGAGCCAGAGCCATGGCTCGCTGGCGTTCGAGGTCGGCCACAGCCAGGCGGCGCAAATGGTTGAGTTGCGACGGCGGGACAAACCAGGGGCGAGGCAGATCGATCTGTACCGAGATCGGTGCAAAATCGGTTTCACCCAGTTTGGACAGACCGGTTTTTAATTTCTCATCGCCGCTGGCTGCGTCGCTGGGAGCCTGCCATGGCAAATCGATGCAAGCTGCGCCTTCGTGGCCTGCCTCATCGGTCAATTTCAAGCGCAGGCCTTGTCCGGTTTCGCTCAAGTGCAGCCAAACCCCGATGCGACGCTCGGAGGACTTTTTCTCCAGCTGTCGCACCCAATCCATGTCCCGATTGCGGTTGACCCGCAAGTTGGCGCGCAAATCGGCGTAATGGTCCAGAGGGTCTTTGGGATAGAGCCGCCACAGGTCAGCCGCACCGGCAGGTTCGGCGCGATTGATGGGTAGCCCTACCAATTCATTTTGCAGGCTCTGATAACAAAGGCCGTCGCCATTGTGCAAAACAGACTGGGGATCGTCGGTACGCAGCAACACATGATCGTCGGCCACTTTTTCCAGCCAGCCGATGGGGCGCCCCGGGTTCTTGGGGGTGTCAAAGGCGCCGATGTCGTCTTTGCGCCCGTTGACGAAATAGTCGGTGAATTCGCGATTGAAGTTTTGATCGGGATCGGGTGTGAACTGGAAGGTGCACTCTCCGTGTGAGGCGCGGGCCAGATCGGGGCGCTGCTCGAGCAACTCATCGAACAACAACCGGTAGTGCGCCGTGATGTTCTTCACATAGGCCATGTCTTTATAACGGCCTTCGATTTTGAAGCTGCGCACGCCCGCATCGACCAAAGCAGCCAGGTTGGCGCTTTGGTTGTTGTCTTTCAGCGAGAGCACGTGCTTGTCGTGGGCCACGATCCGTCCCTGGGCGTCGCGCACTTCGTAGGGCAAGCGGCAAGCTTGCGAGCAGTCGCCCCGGTTGGCGCTGCGCCCGGTGTGGGCGTGGCTGATGAAGCATTGACCGCTGTAGGCCACGCACAGAGCGCCATGGATGAAAAACTCAAGGGTCAAACGATCGGGGTCGGTGGCGGCGCGGATGGCAGCGATTTCTTGCAGGGTCAGTTCCCGGGCCAGCACCATTTGGGAAAAGCCGACATCTTGCAAAAACCGGGCTTTCTCCGGGGTCCGGATGTCGGTTTGGGTGCTGGCATGAAGCTGGATGGGAGGCAAGTCGAGTTCGAGCAAGCCCATGTCCTGAATGATCAGCACGTCCGCCCCGGCCCGATAAACGTCCCAGGCCAGGCGTCGGGCATCCTCCAGTTCGTCGTCACGCAAGATGGTGTTCAGGGTGATGAAAATCCGGCTGTGGAAGCGATGTGCCACCTGACACAGTCGCTCGATGTCACGCAATGAGTTGCCCGCCGAAGCCCGAGCTCCGAAAGCCGGGGCGCCAATGTACACGGCGTCGGCGCCGTGGTGGATGGCAGCAATGCCGATGTCGGCATCGCGCGCGGGTGCCAGCAATTCAAGTTGGTGGGCCATGAGGGTCATGGCCAGATTGTAGGGCGTTGAACCGAAGTCAGCCCGCGCCGAAGGTCACTCGACCTTGGCTTTGGAGCGCATTTCTTGCTGGAAATTGGCCAAGCGTTGCTGTTGCATTTGCTGGCCGATCTGGGCTTTGACGTCTTCAAATTTGGGCAATTGGGCTTCCCGGACATCGTCCAAGCGGATGACGTGGAAGCCAAATTGGCTTTTGACCGGCGACTGCGTCACTTGGCCTTTGTTCAAAGCCACCATGGCGTCAGAGAATTCCTTGACGAAATTGCCGGGGGAAGCCCAATCAAGATCGCCGCCATTGGCACCGGAGCCGGGATCCTTGGATTGCTTTTTGGCCAGGTCTTCAAACTTGGCTCCCTTTTTCAGGTTGGCGATGATGGCTTTGGCTTGCTCTTCTTTTTCAACCAGGATGTGGCGGGCGCGGTATTCCTTGCCCGCATTGGCGGCCACAAATTTGTCGTATTCGCCTTTGATGTCAGCCTCTGTGACCGGGTTTTTCTTTTGTTCGTCGGCGAACAGTTCGCGGATCAGGATGGTCTGGCGAGCCAACTCCATTTGACCCTTGAAGTCATCCGAGGCATCGAGACCGCGCTTTTGGGCTTCTTGCATGAAAATTTCGCGCGCGATCACTTCTTCCTTGATTTGCGCTTCGACATCGGGAGTCACGGGGCGACCCGAGCGGGCGAGTTGCTGCGACAGGGCTTCGACACGGGATTTGGGCACGGCTTTGCCGTTGACGATGGCCACATTTTGGGCCAAAGCGGGTGCGCAAAAGGCCACCAAACCGAGGGTCAGCAGGCTGGTGGAGAGGGTCTTGTTCATGGCTATCCTTGGATCAATCAATTCATGGGGCGTGGTGAGGCAGCAACTCAATGGCCAAAGCATGGATGCCTTGGTCCATGAGGTCTTGAACCGCATCATACACAAGCCGATGGCGGGCGACGCGGCTCAACGGGCTGAAGGCAGGGCCACCGATGCGCACCCGGAAATGGGTGCCAAAACCGGTCCCGTTGGCACCCGCATGACCAGCATGATCGGCGCTTTCGTCGATGACTTCCAGAGCTTGGGGCTGCAACCGTTCTTGCAGGGCTTGGCGGATCAGTTCGGCACTCACGCTCATGCTTCTTCGTCTTTCATGTGGCGCCCCAGGTAGAGGGCTTGCAGCAACACAAACACCACCATCAGCCCCAAGCCGCCAAACAGCTTGAAACTGACCCAGGTGTCGGTGTCGAATTGGTAAGCCACCCACAGATTGAGGGCTGCCATGAAAGAAAAAAATCCCGCCCAGGCGTGCATGAGGGTTTGCCAGACTTCGTCGGGCAGGCTGAGTTGCGATTGCATGAGGGTGCGAATGAAGTTGCGGCGCGCCAGCCACCATCCGCCCCACAGGGCCAAAGCCATCGCGGCATAGAGCACCGTGGGCTTCCATTTGATGAAGGTCTCGTCGTGGGCCAGCAACGTGGCGCCCCCAAACACCACGATCACCCCCAGGCTGAGCCACTGCATCGGTTCGATGCGGCCATTTTTAACCCGCAACCAGCCGATTTGCACCAGGGTGGCGGCAATCGCCACGCCGGTGGCGACATAGATGTCAAAAAGTTTGAAGGCCACGAAGAACAGGACAATCGGAAAAAAATCGATCAGCAGCTTCATGGCGTTTCCTTGAACTGCAAAGCGGCAGAGTTCATGCAATAGCGCAGACCAGTGGGTTGCGGACCATCGGGAAAGACATGGCCCAGGTGTGCGTCACAGCGCGCGCAGCGGGTTTCGGTGCGCACCATGCCGTGGCTGCGGTCGACCACCTCCTTGATCGATCCGGGTTGGGCAGCTTGCCAAAAGCTGGGCCAACCGCAACCGGCATCGAATTTGGTGCCGGATTCAAACAGCAGGGCGCCACAACAGATGCATCGGTATTGGCCTGCTTGCCAATGGTCTTCGTACTTGCCGGTGAACGGCCGCTCGGTGGCGGCACGTCGGGTGACCTCAAAGGCCAGGGGTTCTGCGCCTTGCTGGCGCAACCAGGCCTTCCATTCTTCGTCGGTTTGGGGCAGGGTGTTCATGAGGAGCAACTGATTTCGATGTGTCGGGCCCATTCGGGCGGTAGTTCGGCCCAGTCGGCATGGGCAGGGTGTTCATCATAGGGGCTTTGGAGAACGCTCAACAGGTCGCGCACCAGGGTGGGGTCACCTTGTTGGGCGGCCTGGATGGCGAGTTCGGCCAAGTGATTGCGCAGCACGTATTTGGGATTGACGCCGAGCATGCGCTGCCCCTGGTCTGAGTGCCCCTCGGCTTGGCAGCGCAGTCTGTAACGGTTCAGCCAGGCGTCCCAGGCTGCTCGATCCACCACGTGATCGGTCACGATCTGGATGGCTTGCCCCCAGGGCAAACCGCTTTGCCATTGGCAAACAGACTGGCTCAAACGTCGCCAAAACAAAGTGTGGTCATGGCGTTCGGCGGCCATCAAATGATGCACATCGCGGGCCAAAGTCAAGTCATCAGCGTGTTCAGTGGCCAAGCCCAGTTTGCGCCGGATGGTCTGTAGCCAGGCAGACTCGAATGCAGCCGGATACGTGTCGAGCACTTTCAAGACAGCGTCGGCATCATCGACCACCGCCATCAGGGCTTGCCCCAGGGCGTGAAGGTTCCAGTGCGCCACGCGCGGTTGGCGACCATGGGCGTACCGGCCCTGACTGTCGGTGTGGTTGCAAATGTGGTTGGGGTCATGGGCGTCCATGAACTGGAATGGGCCATAGTCGAGGGTCAGGCCCAAGAGACTCATGTTGTCGGTGTTCATGACGCCGTGGCAAAAGCCCACGGACTGCCACTGTGCCATCAGCGAAGCGGTGCGTTGGGTGACATCGTGCAACAGAGCCAGCGCGGGTGGAAGGTCAGAGGCCACACCCAACGACAATTGCTGCTGGCAAAAACCGAGCAGGCGTTGCACCAGATCGGGTCGATCCATGGCGGCAAAGTGTTCAAAGTGTCCAAAGCGCAAAAAGCTGGGTGCGACCCGGGTCACAACGGCAGCGGTTTCGATGCTCTCGCGCAACACTTTGGCCGGCGATCCGATCAGGGCCAGGGCGCGGGTGGTCGGTATGCCCAGGGCATGCATGGCTTCCGAGCACAAAAATTCCCTGATGCTCGAGCGCAGCACCGCCCGGCCATCGCCTCGCCTTGAGTAGGGTGTGGGGCCTGCCCCTTTGAGTTGGATCTCTTGCGGGCCTGTTGGGGTGTCGATCTCACCCAGCCACAAAGCCCGGCCATCTCCCAATTGGCCGGCCCATACTCCGAATTGGTGACCACTGTAAACGCTAGCCAGGGGCTCACTGCCGGGCCAAGGCTGGTTACCCGCCAGGATGTCTTTCAATCCCGGGCTATCGCGCCAGTGGGCGGGCCAACCCAGATCAGCGGCCAAGGCGTCCGACCAGGCCACCCAGGACGGCTCTGGCAATGGCGTGGCTTGCCAAGGCGTATAAAACTCCCGACCCAGAGTCGTCAGGCGGTTGGTCCATGTGGGGGCGGGGTTCAGACCCCGTGGTGCGCTCATGTCGGGATTGTCGTGGAATCCGACTGCCCTTGTCGGTCATGCGGCCATGATCCGGGTTGATGGCCTTGGGCAGAGCAGGGCGGATGAGGCAAAATGAACGCAAACAAAAGGAGGCCATCCCATGCTGGGACTGATGCAACAAATGCCCTTGAACATCTCTGCACTGATCGTTCATGCTGAGACCCACCACGGCGATACCGAAATCGTCTCGCGCCGCGTCGAAGGCGACATTCACCGCACCCACTGGTCGGGCATTGCCCGACGCGCTCGCCAAGTCGCCAACGGGCTCGATCAACTGGGTCTGGGACAGGGCGATCGTGTGGCCACATTGGCCTGGAACGGTTACCGCCACCTCGAGCTCTACTTTGGCGTCAGCGGCTCCGGTCGGGTGTTGCACACCATCAACCCTCGACTCCATCCGGAGCAGGTGGCCTGGATCGCCAATCACGCCGAAGACCGGGTTTTGTGCTTTGACATGACCTTTCTGCCGCTGGTGCAAAAAGTCCACGCGCAATGCAAGACCATTCGGCATTTTGTGGCCTTGTGTGAAGCCCAGGCTTTGCCCACTGACAGCGGCATTCCCAACCTGATCAGTTACGAACAGTGGGTGCAGGCGCAAGGTGCCCCATACACCTGGCCCGAGCTCGATGAAAACACGGCGTCGAGCATGTGTTACACCAGTGGCACCACCGGCAACCCCAAAGCGGCCCTGTATTCGCACCGATCGACTCTGCTGCATGCCTTTGCCGCGGCCTTGCCCGATGCCATGTGCTTGTCGGCCCGGGACAGTGTTTTGCCTGTGGTCCCGATGTTCCATGTCAATGCCTGGGGCATCCCTTACAGCGCCGCCATGGTGGGGGCCAAGTTGGTGTTTCCCGGCCCAGCCCTTGATGGCAAATCGGTCTATGAGTTGCTCGAGGCCGAGGGGGTCACTTTTGCGGCCGGTGTGCCCACGGTGTGGCAGATGCTTTTGGGCCACATGAAACCCGCCGGTTTGCGATTCAGCACCCTGAACCGCACGGTCATCGGCGGCTCGGCTTGTCCGCCCGCCATGATCACCGCCTTTCGCGAGGAGTATGGCGTGGATGTCTTGCATGCCTGGGGCATGACCGAAATGAGTCCATTGGGCACTGTGTGCACCCTGAAAAACAAGCACCTGAATTTGCCCGATGCCGATCAAATGAAAATTCGCCTCAAGCAAGGTCGGGCGATTTTTGGCGTGGAGATGAAAATCGTGGGGGATGACGGCAAGTCTCAACCTCAAGATGGCATCGCCTATGGCGACCTGATGGTCAAGGGACCATGGGTGATTCGAGAGTACTACAAGGCCGAAAGTGGCAACCCTTTGCGAGACGGGTGGTTTCCCACCGGCGATGTCGCCACCATCGACCCCGATGGCTTCATGCAAATCACCGATCGCAGCAAAGATGTCATCAAATCGGGAGGGGAGTGGATCAGTTCGATCGACATCGAAAACATCGCCATGGCACATCCGGCTGTGGCCATGGCCGCTTGTGTCGGTGTGGCGCACCCCAAATGGGACGAGCGCCCCATTGTGGTGGTGGTCAAAAAGCCCGGCCTGGATGTGTCGCGCGATGAATTGCTGGCCTTTTACCAGGGCAAGACCGCCAAATGGCAGATCCCTGATGATGTCGTGTTTACCGATGCCATTCCTTTGGGGGCCACGGGCAAGATGCTCAAGACAGAGTTGCGTAAAAAACTGGCGGACTATCGTTTGCCCGAATCCTGAATGAATCAATTAGGTAAAAACCAAGGTGCAGATTTAATTTTTAAGAATTAATATGGCGGCTCTCAAAGGAGATCTGTCATGTCAATTGCGAAGCATTGGTTCGGGTGTGCCGCCTTGTCCCTGATCTGCGGCACGACCTGGGCTCAAAAAGGGGAAACCGTCCGGATCGCCCACATCGACCCGTTTTCGGGGCCATTTGCCAACGTCGGGCAAAACCAGCTCAAAAGCTGGCAGTTTGTCGCTGACCGATTGGGCGGCGACAAAAATGAAGCCGGGGTGAAATTTGAAATCGTGGGTTTTGACAACAAGGGCTCCCCCCAGGAAAGCCTCAATGCCCTCAAAGCCGCCATCGATCAGGGCTTTCGCTATGTCACACAGGGCAATGGTTCAGGGGCTGCGCTGGCCATCTCCGATGCCGTGACCAAGCACAATGAGCGCAATCCGGGCAAAGAGGTGGTCTATATCAATTACGCGGCAGTTGATCCGGCGTTGACCAACGAAAAATGCAGTTTTTGGCATTTCCGACTGGATGCTGACACGTCCATGAAGATGGAGGCGCTGACCTCCTTCATGAAGGATCAGCCCGGGGTGAAAAAAGTCTATCTGATCAATCAGAATTACTCGCACGGGCAGCAAGTCGCCAAGTACTTCAAAGAAGGTCTTGTGCGCAAGCGGCCCGACGCCCAAATCGTGGGTGAAGACCTGCATCCCTTGGGGCAGGTCAAGGACTTTGCGCCTTACGTGGCCAAAATCAAGCAATCGGGCGCAGACACTGTGGTCACGGGCAATTGGGGGCAAGACATGACTTTGCTGGTCAAAGCCATCAATGATGCCGGCCTCAAAATTGCTCTTTATGCCTATTACGCCGGGGTTTCGGGTACGCCCACGGCATTGGCCGCCGGCGCAGAAAAAGACGTCAGTCAAATTGCCGTCAGTCACTCCAATTTCAAGGGGGATCTGGCCAAGTTGCGCAACGATTTCAAAGCCAAGTTCAACGACGACTACTACACCTTCCAAACTTATTCGGGCATCTCCATGTTGTCGGCCGCCATGGCCAAAGCCAGGAGCACAGAGCCCCTGAAGGTCGCGCAGGCCATGAGCGGTCTGCGCTTCAAGAGTTACAACGGGGAAGTCGAAATGCGCAAGCTCGATCACCAGTTGCAACAGACCCTGTACATCAGCAAGTGGACCAAGGCCACCGCCCAAAATCCTTACAGCGAAGAAAATACGGGTTATAACTTCGACATGGTCAAAGCCATTGAACCCTATGTGGCCAGCACCCCCACCAGTTGCCAAATGAAACGTCCCTGATGGAGTTTTTTGCGATTTCCCTGCTCAACGGGCTGAGCTATGGCTTGTTGTTGTTCATGCTCAGTTCGGGGCTGACCCTGATTTTCAGCATGATGGGCGTGCTCAACTTTGCACACGCCAGTTTTTACATGCTGGGGGCTTACTTCGCCCATGCCTTGAGCACCTGGCTGGGCTTTTGGCCGGCCTTGTTGTTGGCCCCATTGGGCGTGGGTTTGTTGGGGGCGGGGTTTGAGCGCTGGTGCCTGCGCAGGGTGCACGCCATGGGTCATGTGCCTGAGTTGCTCATCACTTTCGGTCTGAGTTACATCTTGCTCGAGTTGGTGCAACTGGTTTGGGGGCGCAGCGCCATGGATTACCGGGTGCCCGCAGAACTGGATGGGCCTTTGTTCACGCTGTTCGAAACCCAGTTTCCGATGTATCGGGCATTCATGATGGGGGTTTCATTGCTGATGCTGTTGGGGTTGTGGTTGCTGCTCACACGGACCCGGGTGGGGTTGCTGATTCAGGCAGCGTTGACCCACCCCGATGCGGTGCAGGCCCTGGGCCACAACGTGCCTCGCATTTTCATGGGTGTCTTCGGGGCAGGTTCAGCCCTGGCAGGTTTGGCCGGGGTCTTGGGCGGCAATGCCTTCGTCACTGAACCGGGCATGGCAGCGACAGTCGGTTCGGTGATTTTCGTCGTGGTCGTGGTCGGTGGCATGGGCTCGTTGGCCGGGGCTTTCGTGGCTTCGCTGCTGATCGGCATTGTGCAAACCTTTGCTGTCGCCATCGATCACTCGCTGGTGACTTTGACAGCACGCTGGGGTTGGCAACTGACCCCGGCGCATTGGGGATATCCGCTGTATGAACTGAAAGTGAGTCAGATTGCACCGATCCTGCCTTATTTGCTGTTGGTTTTGATGCTCATCTTCAGGCCACGCGGTTTGATGGGCACGCGAGAAGGGTGAAACGGTGAAGCGCCCCGTCTGGCCCTGGTTGCTTTTTGCAGCATTGCTGGCGACATTGCCACTGGCTTTCGATTCCAGCCTGAGTCATAACCTGCTCAGCCAGATGGGCATCGCCATCATCGTTTGTCTGAGCTACAACATCTTGCTCGGCCAAGGCGGGATGCTCAGCTTCGGTCATGCGGTCTATTCGGGCATGGGTTCTTTTTTGGCGATTCACACCTTGAACCTGATCAGTGGTGGCGAATTGCCTTTGCCGGTCAGTCTGGTGCCGCTGATCGGCGGCCTCAGTGCATTGGGGGTGGCGCTGGCACTGGGTTGGGTCAGCACGCAAAAGGCCGCGACACCTTTTGCCATGATCACCTTGGGGGTCGGCGAGTTGGTCTGGGCCATGTCCTTGATGTTCCCCGGTTTTTTTGGCGGTGAAGGGGGCATCAGCGGCAATCGCGTCACGGGCCCGCGGCCCTTGGGCATCAGTTTCGGGCCGCAAATCGAGTTATATGCCCTGATTGCTGTTTATGCGCTGGTGTGCACCTGGCTCATGCATGCCCTGACCCGCACGCCCTTGGGCCGCATGCTCAACGCCGTGCGCGACAATCCCGAACGAGTCGCCTTTGTGGGCTATGACCCGCGCATGGTGCGTTACATCGCTTTTTGCATTTCGGCTTTTTTTGCCGGCATTGCCGGAGGGTTGGCCGCTTTGCACTTTGAGATCGTGACCTCTGAAGTCGTCAGCGCGCACCGGTCCGGCGCCTACTTGTTGTTTGTGTTTCTGGGCGGAGCCGGTTTGTTTTTGGGTCCGATTTTGGGCGCGGTGCTGATGGTGGTGGCGGGTGTTTTGATGTCCGAATGGACGCAGGCCTGGTTGCTGTACCTGGGCCTGATCTTTGTCCTGATGGTCATGTACGTCCCGGGAGGTTTGGCCGGTTTGGTGGTGCAGCACATGGCGTTGTGGCGCATGGGCTTGATGCGGGCGTTGTGGCGTCCATACCTGATCGTGTGGGCTGTGGCATGCCCCGCGCTGGCTGGCGTTGCTGTTCTGATCGAAATGATCTATCACCTGCAACTCAACGCCACCCTCAGTCCCGAGCTGAAGATGATCGGCATGGTTTTCAACACCCAATCCATGTCCACATGGGTCTGGGTATCGGGCTGGGCTGTGGTGGGGTCTGTGGCTCTGGCCTGGGCTTGGCGACCTTTCCGACGGGCTTGGGTCCAGGCCCAATCCGATTTGACCCAACTCAAAGCGGCACAAGTGCAAAGCATGACAACCGGCTCGCCGACCCGGGATGTGCCGCCGACTTCCGGCCACTTGGCCGAAAAAGGATTGGGGGGTGCGGATCGGATGGCACTGGTTTTGACCGGGGTCACCAAGCGTTTTGGCAGCACCGAGATCATCCGGGGGGTCGATTTGACGGTTCGCACAGGCGAGCGTGTCGCCCTCATTGGCCCCAATGGAGCCGGCAAATCCACTTTGTTCAATCTCATCAGCGGGCGTTTGGCACCCACCTCCGGTCAGATCATGGTCGATGGGCACGAAGTGGCTGGACGCAAGCCGCAACACATCCATCGGCTCGGTCTGGCCCGCAGTTTTCAAATCACGCACATCTTTCATCGCATGAGTGTGTTTGAAAACCTGCGCTGCAGCGTGCTGTGGAACCTGGGTCACGGCTACGCCTTTTGGCGCGACATCGAAGGCTTGCAAGATGCAAGCGATCGGGCCGAACAACTGTTGCGCGATGTGCGCTTGGAGCATCGTCGCGATGAATGGGCCATGAATCTGACCTATGCCGAGCAACGTGCGCTTGAGTTGGGCATCACGCTGGGCGGAGGCTCCGACGTGATTTTGCTCGATGAGCCCACCGCCGGCATGAGCCGAGCCGAGACAGCTTACATGATCGATTTGATTCGCCGACTCACGCAGGGCAAGACCTTGGTCATGGTCGAGCACGACATGGACGTGGTGTTTGGGCTGGCTGATCGGGTTGCAGTGCTGGTCTATGGAGAGGTGATCGCTTTCGACACGCCACAGCGGGTCAAAGCCGACCCGGCCGTGCGAGCTGCCTACTTGGGCCAAGAGGCAGCCGGGGAGGAGACATGCTGAAGATCAGGGGCCTGAACGCCTTTTACGGCAAGAGTCATGTGCTGCACGGGGTCGATTTGGAGGTTGCAGAGGGCGAAATCGTGGCCCTGCTCGGACGCAACGGTTCCGGGCGCTCGACCACGGCCAAAGCCATCATGGGTTTGGTGGAATTGCAAGGGGAGGTGGTTTGGCGTGGACGTTCATTGCGGGGTTTGGCCCCGCACCAGATTGCCCGACTCGGTTTGGGCTATGTGCCGGAAAACCGCGATGTTTTTCCGCGCCTGACGGTGGCGCAAAATCTGTCGCTGGGCATCAAACCCGGCCAGAAGGGGGGGCGCTGGAGTCTGGCTGACATGTATGCCTTGTTCCCGCGCTTGAAAGAACGGGCCGACGTGGAGGCCGGTTTGCTATCGGGTGGGGAGCAGCAAATGTTGACCCTTTGTCGCACCCTGATGGGGGACCCGGATCTGATCATCGTCGATGAGCCCACAGAAGGCCTGGCTCCGATGGTGATCGAGCAAGTGGCGGCTTATCTGCGGGCTCTGCGCGATCGCCAAGTTTCGGTGTTGCTGATCGAACAAAAGCTGACCATCGCCCTGGACATCAGCGACCGAGTGCTGATCATGGGACACGGGCATGTGGTTTATCAGGGCACGCCCACGGACTTTCGGGCTCAGACCGAAATACGCCGCGAGTGGCTGGAAATTTCATGAGTGACAACCCTGTGGCTCTTCGTCCGGCGAAGGCTCTAGAATCTCATTATCGAACGACCGTTCTATTTTAGACTTCACCCCAAGGAAATCGCATGAGCGCTGACTATCAAGTCCAAGACGATGTGGCCGTCATCACCCTGAACAATCCCCCTGTCAACGGTCTGGGGTTGTCGACCCGATTGGGCTTCATTGACGGTTTGCAAAAAGCCCTGGCTGACGGGCGAGTCAAAGCCGTCGTGGTGACCGGTGCCGGCAAGGCCTTTTCGGGCGGTGCCGACATCAAGGAGTTCGGTTCACCCAAAGCCACCCAGGAGCCCAACCTGCTCAGCCTCATTTCTGCCCTGGAAAACGCCACCAAACCGGTGGTGGCGGCCGTGCACAGTGTCGCCATGGGCGGAGGACTGGAACTGGCTCTGGGGTGCCATTACCGCATCGCTGCCCCGGGTTGCAGCGTGGCATTGCCCGAAGTCAAGATCGGGCTCATCCCCGGAGCCGGCGGCACCCAGCGTCTGCCGCGTGTGTTGGGGGTAGAGGTGGCGCTCAACATGATCGTCAGCGGCGAGCCTGTGCCCAGCGAAAAACTGGCGGCCTTGCCGGGGCAGAAGTTGTTTGACCAATTGGCCGCATCCCCCGAAACCCTGATGAACGAGGCCCTTGCTTTCGCCCGCAAGGTCGCCGATCAGCGTCCTTTGCCCCGCGTTCGCGACTTGCCTTGCAAACACCCCATGGGTGACGCTTATTTCCAATTTGCGCGCAACATGGTCAAAGGGATGTCCAAAAATTTCCCGGCACCCGTCAAGTGCGTGGATGCGGTTGAATCGGCCACGAAACGAAAATTCGACGACGGCATGGTGCTCGAGCGCGAGATCTTCCTCAACCTCATGCTCACCCCCGAATGCCGTGCCCTGCGCCATTTGTTTGTTGCCCAACGGGCCGCCTCCAAGATTGCCGATGTGCCCGATGGCACACCGACCCGAAGCATTGATCAGGTCGCCATCATCGGGGCTGGCACCATGGGTGGCGGCATTGCGATGAATTTCCTCAATGCCGGCATCCCGGTCAAGATCCTGGAGATGAAGCAAGAGGCCCTCGATCGCGGGATCGCCACCATCCGCAACAACTACGAAGCCCAGGTCGGCAAGGGCAAACTCAAGCAGGATGTGTATGACAAGCGCATGGCGCTGTTGAGCACCACCCTCAGTTATGACGACATCGCTCAAGCCGACCTGGTGATTGAGGCGGTGTTTGAAGAAATCGGGGTCAAGGAGACGGTGTTCCAAAAACTTGACGCGGTGATGAAGCAGGGGGCCATCCTGGCCAGCAACACCTCGACACTGGACGTCAATCAAATCGCCAACTTCACCCAACGTCCGCAAGACGTGGTGGGCATGCATTTCTTCAGTCCGGCCAACGTCATGAAATTACTCGAGGTGGTTCGTGGTGCCCAGACTGGCAAAGACGTCATGGCCACGGTGATGGCTGTGGCCAAAAAGATCAAGAAAACGGCGGTGGTCTCCGGCGTCTGCGACGGTTTCATTGGCAACCGGATGATCGAGCAGTACTCGCGTCAGGCGGGTTTTTTGCTGGAAGAGGGCTGCACGCCTGCTCAAGTTGATCGGGCGATCGAAAAATTCGGTTTCGCCATGGGGCCCTTCCGGATGGGCGACTTGGCCGGTAATGACATCGGCTGGGCCATTCGCAAGCGCCGATATGTTGAAAAACCGCACTTGCGTTACAGCAAAACCGCCGACCTGCTGTGCGAAATGGGGCGCTATGGTCAAAAAACCGGTGCCGGATGGTACGACTACAAGCCTGGCAAGCGCGATGCCATTCCTTCTGCCCCGGTCGAAGAGATGATCGTCCAGCATCGCAAGGATTTGGGCATCGAGCCGCGCAAGATCAGCGACGAGGAAATCGTTCAGCGGCTGGTGTTCTCGCTGGTCAACGAAGCTGCCCACATTTTGGAGGAGGGCATTGCTGCCAAGGCCAGCGATGTCGATGTGGTCTATATCACGGGTTACGGCTTTCCAATCCATCGCGGCGGCCCCATGTTGTACGCCGATCAATTCGGTTTGTTCAATGTGGTTCAGGCCATGCAGCGATTTGCCCGCAATCCCCACGATGACGCCCAGTTCTGGCAGCCGGCTCCCCTGCTGGCCAAACTGGCTGCCGAAGGCCAAACCTTCAACAACATCAAATAACCGCACACCAAGGAACACGTCATGAGCAAGGCTGTCATCGTCTCCACTGCACGCACCCCCCTGACCAAGAGCTGGAAAGGGGCTTTCAACATGACCCACGGAGCCACTTTGGGTGGTCATGCCATCCGACATGCGGTGGCACGTGCCGGCATCGACCCGGCCGAAGTCGAGGATGTGCTGATGGGTTGCGCCAATCCCGAGGGAGCCACCGGCTGGAACATCGCCCGCCAATGTGCGCTTGCCGGCGGACTGCCCATCAGTGTGAGTGGTGTGACCATCAACCGGTTCTGTTCATCCGGTTTGCAGACCATCGCCATGGCGGCCCAGCGCATCATCGCTGGCGAAGGTGACACCTATGTGGCCGGCGGGGTGGAGAGCATCTCGTGCGTTCAGCAGGAAATGAACATGCACATGTTCCAGGATCCGACGTTGCTCAAATCCAAGCCCGAAATTTACTGGCCCATGTTGCAAACCGCCGAACAGGTGGCCAAGCGTTACCACATCGGACGCGATGCCATGGACGAATATGGTGCGGCCAGCCAACAAAAGGCCTGTGCCGCTCAAGCTGCCGGCAAATTCGACGACGAGATCGCTCCGATCACCGTGATGGCCGGTGTGGCCGACAAGGTGCTGGGCCTGATGACGAAAGAAGTCACGGTCAGCAAGGATGAAGGCACCCGTGAAGGCACCACCCGAGAAGGCATCAGCGGCATCAAGCCAGCCATGCCCGGCGGAACCATTTCGGCGGGTAACGCCAGTCAGTTCTCCGACGGTGCCGGGGCTTGCGTGGTCATGGATGAGACTGTGGCCGAGCGCAAGGGACTGAAGCCTCTGGGGCGTTTTTTGGGTTTCGCTGTGGCCGGTTGCGAACCCGACGAAATGGGCATTGGCCCCGTCTTTGCCGTGCCCAAGGTGTTGACTCGACTGGGGCTGAAGGTCAGCGACATCGATTTGTGGGAACTCAACGAGGCCTTTGCCGTTCAGGTCATGTATTGCCGCGACCGCCTGGGTATCCCGGCCGATCGGCTGAATGTCAACGGCGGCGCGATTGCCCTGGGTCACCCTTATGGTGTCAGCGGTCAACGCCTGACCGGCCACGCTCTGATCGAGGGCAAGCGCCGTGGTGCCAAACGGGTTGCGGTCACCATGTGCATTGGAGGCGGCATGGGTGCGGCGGGTATTTTTGAAGTGCTGTGACCCTGCGTGCCGTCATCGACCATTTGCTCTACCGCTGGTTGCAGGTCGAAAACCTGTGCCAGCGCGAACGTCATGCCGATCACAATCGACAAACCTTCGATGCCGTTTTGGACACCTGTCAGCGCATTGCGCATGACAAGTTTGCCCCCTACAACCGCCTGATCGACACCCAGGAACCCCGCTTCGACGGCGAACGGGTGGTTCTTCCTGCTGCCACGCATGAGGCCCATCGCGCCTATGTCGAGTCGGGCATGCTGGCTGCCGCGCAGACTTACGAGATGGGTGGCATGCAATTGCCCTTCACCGTCGAGTCTGCGGCCAATGCTTTTTTTGGCTGCGCTTCGGTCAGCATGGGGGCGCACATGCTGACGGTGGGCAATGCCAACTTGCTGATGGCCCATGGCACCCCCATGCAGCAAGCCGTTTTCGCTGCCCATGAATTCAATGGCCGATGGGCCGGCACCATGTGCCTGAGCGAGCCTCAAGCCGGTTCATCATTGAGCGACATCGTGACCCGTGCCGAGCCCGACGGCCCGGATCATGAGCAAGATCCCTTGGGCCCGCGTTATCGCTTGCGCGGTCACAAAATGTGGATCTCCAATGGCGATCATGAATTGACCGACAACATCGTGCATCTGGTGCTGGCCAAGATCCCCGATTCGCAGGGGCAACTGGTACCCGGCACCCGTGGCATTTCGCTGTTCATCGTGCCCAAGTTTTTGGTCGACATCCGGGGGCAATTGCAAGAGCGCAACGATGTGGCTCTGGCGGGTTTGAACCACAAATGCGGATGGCGCGGCACGGTCAATACATTGCTGAATTTTGGCGAAGGTCGCTACCCCGTCCGGGGGCAGGCTGGTGCCATCGGTTATCGGGTGGGCGAAGTCGGTGAAGGTTTGCGCTGCATGTTCCACATGATGAATGAGGCTCGCATCGGCGTGGGCATGGCCGCCACCATGCTGGGCATGGCCGGCTATCTGGCCTCGTTGGACTACGCCCGCCAACGACCTCAGGGGCGACTGCCCGGTCCGGGTGGCAAAGATCCCCAGTCGCCCATGGTGCGCATCATCGAGCATGCCGATGTGCGACGCATGCTGCTGATTCAAAAGGCTTATGCCGAGGGTGCGCTGGCATTGGAGCTCTATTGCGCCCGTTTGGTCGATGAATGCCACACCGGATCGGAGCCCCAGCGCCAGCAGGCGCAGCAATTGTTGGAAGTCCTCACGCCGATCGCCAAAAGTTGGCCCAGCGAGTGGTGTCTCGAGGCCAACAGCCTGGCCATTCAGGTCCACGGAGGCTATGGCTACACACGCGACTTTCCGGTGGAGCAATACTGGCGCGACAACCGCCTGAACATGATCCACGAAGGCACCCATGGCATTCAGGCCCAAGACCTGTTGGGCCGCAAGGTGCGCATGCAGGGCGGGCAAGTCTTGCAAGCACTCGGAGAGCGCCTGATGCGAACCGTGAACCAAGCCAAAAACCAACCGGGATGGATCGAACAGGCCGATGCGTTGTCGCAATCCTGGTCCGAGCTTTTGGCCACCACGCATGAAGCCGGTTTGCAGCCGGACATGGGTTTGCCGCAGGCCGTGCCTTACCTGCAAGCTTTTGGGCACACCGTGCTCGCCTGGATCTGGCTGGATGTGGCGCTGACTGCTGACACCGAAGGTGCGGGAGATCAGGGGCGCCGGGCCGCTTGCCGTTTTTTCTTCGCCCATGAGTTGCCCAAGGCCAAGACCTGGTTGGCATCGGTGAGCTTAGGTGACAGGACCGCGGTTGACCTGCCCGAAGAGGCGTTCTAATGATGCGCTGTTTGATCATCACCAAGGGTTTTTGTCATGTCTGAAGCAATGCACGCCCACCAGGAGGCTTTTGGCGTTCGCATCCCTTTCGTCGAACACCTCGGCTTTCAAATGGCATTTTTCGACCAAGGCCAGTCTGAATTGCATTTCAACCCCAAGCCCGAGCACCTGAATTCCTTTCAGGTGGCCCACGGCGGGGCCATCATGACCTTGCTGGATGTCTCGATGGCCACCGCTGCGCGCAGCGTCGACAAAGCTTCGGGCGTGGTCACCATCGAGATGAAGACCAGCTTCATGCGTCCGGCCCAAGGGCCGCTGGTGGCCAAAGGACGCCTGATCCACCGCACCAAATCGATGGCTTTCACCGAGACCTCGTTGTTTGACCAGCAAGGCACCTTGTGCGCCCATGCGACCGGCACGTTCAAATACGTGCCCAGGCGTGAAACGGCGACTGGCGTGTCGACCGATTGAGTCCTTTCCCAACCATCAGGAGACTGCACCATGCCCACAAACCGCCAAATCCTGCTTGACAACCGCCCCGTTGGTGCCGCCACCGAAGGCAATTTCAAATTGGTCAGCCAAGAGACCCCGGCCTTGCAAGCCGGCGAGGTGTTGGTTCGGCACCATTACCTCAGCCTGGACCCCTACATGCGAGGTCGGATGAATGAGTCCAAAAGCTATGCCCAGCCCCAACCCCTGGGTCAGGTGATGATCGGTGGCACAGTGGGCGAGGTGGTCGAGTCCAAGCATCCCAAATTCGCGATGGGCGATGCTGTGGTGGGCATGGGGGGGTGGCAGGAGTACAGCATCGTTCAGGCCGATCAGCCGGGTGCCATACGCAAGGTCGATACCCGCCATGTGCCGCTCAGTCACTATTTGGGTGCGGTGGGCATGCCCGGCGTCACCGCCTGGTATGGTCTGGTCAAAATCATCGCTCCCAAGGCCGGTGAAACCGTGACCGTCAGCGCCGCCAGTGGAGCGGTAGGCAGCGCTTATGGGGCCTTGGCCAAGGCGCGCGGATGCCGCGTGGTCGGCATTGCCGGGGGCAAGGACAAATGTGACTACGTGGTCCATGAATTGGGCTTTGATGACTGCATCGACTACAAGCAGCATGGCGACGCGGCTTCATTGTCCAAAGCCTTGAAGGCTTCTTGCCCGAACGGCATCGACGGCCATTTTGAAAATGTGGGCGGGATGGTCCTGGATGCCGTGATGTTGCGCACCAATGCTTTTGCCCGCATTGCGGTCTGCGGCATGATTGCCGGCTACGATGGCAAACCCGTGCCCATGACGGCACCGGCGCTGATTCTGGTCAACCGCCTCAAGGTCGAGGGGTTCATCGTCAGCGAGCACATGGAGGTTTGGCCTGAAGCTTTGAAAGAATTGGGCCAACTCGTCGGCAGCGGCCAATTCCGCCCGCGTGAGACCATCGCCCAGGGGCTGGAAAATGCGCCCTCGGCCTTTTTGGGCTTGCTCAAGGGACAAAATTTCGGCAAGCAATTGGTGCGTCTGATCTGAGGGGGTCGCCATGATCACACACTTTGCCGGACAGGTTGCCGTGCTCACCGGGGGCGCTTCGGGTTTTGGTCTCGAATGCGCGCGTCTGGGCGCACGCCTGGGCATGAAACTGGTGTTGGTCGATGTCCAGGCAGATGCCTTGCAAGCGGCAAAGCTCGAATTGCAAGGGCAGGGCGCCCAGGTTTGGACCCGAGTGACCGATGTCTCGAATGCCTCGGACATGGAGGCCTTGACCCAGTTGGTGATCGAGCAGGTCGGCGTCCCGCACCTGGTTTTCAACAACGCCGGTGTCGCTGCCGGCGGCTTGGTGTGGGAGAACACCGTGGCCGATTGGGAGTGGGTGCTGGGCGTCAATTTGTGGGGGGTGATCCACGGCGTGCGCCTGTTCACACCGCACATGCTCCGAGCGGCCCAGTCCGACCCCGCATTTCGGGGGCACATCGTCAACACCGCCAGCATGGCGGGTTTGCTGACCCCGCCCAACATGGGCATTTACAACACCAGCAAGCATGCGGTGGTCTCTTTGACCGAAACCCTTTATCAGGACTTGCGTCTGGTCACTGACCAGGTCAGCGCCAGTGTGTTGTGCCCTTATTTCGTCCCCACCGGCATCAGCCAAAGCGAGCGCAACCGACCGCAAGGTCTGCAGGCATCTCGTCCGACCGTCAGTCAGCAGATTGGTCAGGCCATGAGCGAAAAAGCAGTCAGCGGTGGCAAGGTCAGTGCCGCTGAAGTGGCGGAAATGGTGTTTGATGCCGTGGCCCAAGACCGGTTTTATGTCTTCAGCCACCCCAAGTCTCTGGGCAATGTGCAGCAGCGCATGGAGGCCATTTTGTCGATCGCCCAACCCCCTGACCCTTTTGCCGCACGTCCCGAAATCGGGGCTGATCTGCGCCGGGCACTGCGGGCGACCCCCAAAGACTGATTGATTTGGGCTGAACCTGATGCCGGCGTGAGGGGTTCCGTAAAATCAAGTCATGTCCATCACACGCACCATCGCCCAGGACCTGGGCGTTCAGGAAAAACAGGTTCAGGCTGCCATCGATTTGCTCGACACCGGCGCCACAGTCCCCTTCATCGCCCGTTATCGCAAGGAAGCCACCGGCGGGTTGGACGATGTCCAACTGAGGGCGCTTGAACAGCGCTTGTCGTATTTGCGCGAATTGATCGAGCGTCGCCATGCCATTTTGAAAAGCATCGACGAACAGGGCAAACTCAGTCCCGAACTGCGCCTGGCCATTGAGGCCGCCAGCACCAAACAAGAGCTGGAAGATCTGTACCTGCCGTATAAACCCAAGCGCCGCACCAAGGCCATGATCGCCCGCGAGGCCGGGCTAGAGCCCTTGGCGCTGGCCTTGTGGCAAGACCCCAGCCAGGATCCGCAGGCCCTGGCTGCGACCTATTTGGTGCCCGCCGGTCAGATTGAGGGCGCTGACTTTTCAACCGTTGCTCTGGTGCTCGACGGGGTGCGTGATCTGCTGTCTGAAATGTGGGCCGAAGATGCGGGGCTGGTGCAACATTTGCGCGAATGGCTTTGGTCCGAGGGGCTGTTCCGCGCCCGATTGGTCGCCGGCAAAAACCCCGACGATCCCGAGGTGGCCAAATTTCGGGATTACTTTGAGTACGAGGAGACCTTTGCCGATGTGCCCTCGCATCGGGCGTTGGCGGTTTTTCGGGGTCGTTCGCTGGAATTGCTCGATGCCCGGATGGCTTTGCCGGTCGAACCCGAGCCCGGGCAACCCAGCCTGGCCGAGGGCCGCATCGCCGTTCACCTGAAATGGTCGCACCGGGGCCGTGCCGCCGATGACTTGTTGCGCCGTTGCGTCGCCTGGACATGGCGCGTCAAATTGAGCCTGTCCACTGAGCGCGATTTGTTTGCCCGCTTGCGCGAAGGGGCTGAAAAAGTAGCCATCGAAGTCTTTGGCAACAATGTGCGCGATCTCTTGCTGGCGGCGCCAGCCGGCCCCAAAGTGGTGATGGGGCTGGACCCGGGAATACGCACCGGGGTGAAGGTGGCCGTGGTCAGCGACACCGGTCGTTTGTTGGCCACCGACACCGTTTACCCGCACGAACCCAGGCGCGATTGGGACGGAGCCCTGCATCGATTGGGGCACTTGTGCGTGTCCCACGGTGTGGATTTGATTGCCATTGGCAACGGCACGGCCAGCCGGGAAACCGACAAACTGGCTGGGGACGTCATCAAGCGCCTGAGCCAATTGGCGGCCGGCGATCAGCAGGTCAAAGCCCCCATGAAGGTGGTGGTGAGTGAAGCCGGGGCCTCGGTTTACAGCGCGAGCGAGTTCGCCAGCCAGGAGTTGCCCGATGTCGATGTCAGCCTGCGCGGTGCCGTCAGCATCGCCCGTCGACTGCAAGATCCCCTGGCCGAACTGGTCAAAATCGATCCCAAGTCGATTGGCGTAGGCCAGTACCAGCACGATGTCAGTCAAAACGAGTTGGCCCGCACGCTCGATGCCGTGGTCGAGGACTGCGTGAACAAAGTGGGGGTCGACCTGAACACGGCCAGTGTGCCCCTGTTGTCCCGAGTCTCGGGCCTCAGCCCCAGTCTGGCGCGTTCGGTGGTTCGGTGGCGCGACAGCAAAGGGGCCTTTGCCAGCCGGGCGCAGTTGCTGGAAGTCACCGGCTTGGGTCCCAAAACCTTCGAGCAATGCGCCGGTTTTTTGCGCATCCGGGGCGGCTCACAGGCCTTGGACATGACCTCCGTGCACCCCGAAAGTTATCCGGTGGTGGAGCGGATCTTGCAACAGGTGGGCCGACCGATCCATGAGGTCATGGGTCGTGCCGACATGCTCAAAACCTTGCGCCCCGAGTTGTTCGCCAATGACACCGTGGGGGTCATCACTGTGCGCGACATCCTGAGCGAATTGGAAAAGCCGGGTCGTGACCCCAGACCCGACTTTCAAGTCGCCCGTTTCAACGAGGGGGTCGAGGACATCGCCGACCTCAAACCGGGCATGGTGCTGGAGGGCACGGTCAGCAATGTGGCGGCCTTTGGCGCATTTGTGGATTTGGGCGTGCATCAGGATGGTCTCATCCATGTCAGCCAGTTGGCCAACAAATTCGTTCAGGATGCACGAGAAATCGTGAAAACCGGAGACATCGTCAAGGTGAAGGTGCTGGAGGTCGATGTGGCGCGCAAGCGCATCGGGCTGAGCATGCGACTCGATGGTACACCGGGGCGACGCGATGCCCCGCGTGAAAACCGCTTCGAGTCGGCGGGTCGATCGCATCGCAGTGGGGCAAGACCCCCTGAAGCGGCGGCACAGGGTGCCATGGCCTCGGCCTTCGCCAAATTGCAACAAACCCGAAAATGATGCGAGCCTTGCGCATCCTGGCCGGACCGCACGCCCTGCGTCACATCCGCCAAAACGGCTTGCAGGCCGGGGATGTGTCCGTCATCCCCGGTGCCGCCGGTGGGCCCAAGGGCTTGATTCTGGGTGCCTTGGATCGTCACATTTTTGGTGATTGGCTGAACCATTCAGACCAAACAGTTGATCTGGTGGGGGCATCGATCGGTGCCTGGCGGCTGGCCAGCGCCTGCCTGGACACACCGGTGCAAGCACTGCACAGGCTGGAGCACGATTACATCCACCAAGACTATCCCATCCCCGAAGGTCAAAAGCGCCCCAGTGCCGAACAAGTCAGCCGCGAGTTCGGTGCCGGGTTGCAATCATTTTATGGTGGTCGGGTGGCCGAAGTTTTGAATCACCCGCGCTACCGATTGCATGTCGTCACTTCGCATGGGCGGCATGTGCTGGCCCGTGAGGGGACTTGGCGCACGCCCTTGGGCTACGCCGGTGCTTATCTGAGCAATGCGGTCTCACGGCGCTGGCTGGGGCATTGGCTTGAACGTGTGGTGTTTTCGGCGCAACCGAGTGCTGGATTGCCATTCAGCACCCGCGACTTTCCTACCCTTCAGCTGGCCCTGACTGAAGCCAACTTCATGCCGGCGGTGCAAGCCAGTTGTTCCATCCCTTTTGTCTTGCAAGCCGTCCATGACATTCCGGGTGCACCTGCCGGTGCCTATTGGGACGGTGGCATCACCGATTACCATTTGCATCTGGATTACCGCACACGATCCGGGCTGGTGCTGTACCCTCATTTTCAACCCCATGTGGTGCCGGGCTGGCTGGACAAGGCATGGAAGCGTCGTCATCCGGCCACCGCATTCCTGGATCGCATGGTCCTTTTGTGCCCAACGCCCGAATGGGTGCGCAGCCTGCCCAACGCCAAGCTGCCCGACCGAACCGACTTCAGCACCTACGCCCAAGACGTGCCGGAGCGGATTCGGGTCTGGAATCTGGCAGCCGTCGCCGCCTGTCAACTGGCCGATGAATGGCAGGACTGGTTGCGCCAACCCGACCCGTCTCTTGTGGAGCCTTTGCCTTGAGTCAACATCACCACCCCGCCATGGCACTGATCCCGGCCATGCGGCAACTGATGGATCGCATACACCGAGCCGGACACCCGCCCATGCAGGCCATGACGCCGGTCCAGGCACGCACCTTCTATGAGGCCGGTGCGCCTTTGCTCGATGTGGCGCCGCCCGCCATTGCACAGGTCCGTGATTTGACCATTTCGTTACCGGGCGGGGTTTGCCTGCCGGCACGGTTTTATGCCGACACTGAACACGCAGCGCTGCCGGTGTTGGTCTACTACCATGGGGGCGGCTTCACCATTGGCAGTCCAGCCACCCACGATGTGCTGTGTCGCGAACTGGCTCGCCTGGCCCGCTGCGCCGTGATTTCCGTCGATTACAGGTTGGCGCCGGAGCACCGGTTCCCGACGGCAGTCGATGATGCCTGGGGCGCTTTGTGCTGGGTGCGCGAGCATGCCTTGTCTTTGGGACTGGATGCACAGCGCATGGCCGTTGGCGGCGACAGCGCCGGTGGCACCCTGGCAGCGGTCTCGGCCTTGATGGCGCGTGACGCTGGCATGGACCTGAAATTGCAACTGCTGATTTATCCCGGCACGACGGCGCATCAGGACACCCCATCGCACCACCGCTTTGCCCATGGCTTCATGCTGGATCGGGAAACCATTTCATGGTTTTTCCAGCATTACATCGATCAGGCCCGGCGCGACGATTGGCGCTTTGCTCCCCTGAACGCCCCGGACCATGGCGAGGTCGCCCCGGCCTGGATCGGTCTGGCCGAGTGTGACCCGCTGGTCGATGAAGGCATCTTGTATGCGGATGCCTTGCGTTTGGCAGGTGTGCCTGTGGACCTGGAGATTTATCGGGGCGTGGTCCACGGTTTCATCAACATGGGGCGCTCTGTGCCCACCGCTCACCAAGCCCGACAAGATGCCGCACGTGCCCTGCGCCATGCGTTGGGCACAGCAGACATGGGGCAGCCATGAAACTCATCACCGGCACCTGGAATCAGTTGCAGTCAAGCGCCGCAGCGCTGCGCACAGCGGTATTTGTGCGGGAGCAAGGTGTGCCGCAGGAGCTGGAGTGGGATGCCGAAGACCACAGCGCCTTGCATGCCGTGGTGCTCGACGACGCCGGTCAGGCACTGGCCACCGGTCGCTTGTTGCACCATGAACCCGGTGTGGCCCGCATCGGACGCATGGCGGTGGCGATGGAGTGGCGAGGTCAGGGGTTGGGCCGACGGGTTTTACAGGCGTTGATGCAAGCTGCCCTTGATCGGGGGGACCGGCAGGTCGTCTTGCATGCGCAAACCAGTGCCCGTGGTTTTTACCAGCGGGCCGGATTTCAGCCTCAAGGAGAGCTTTTCTTTGAAGCGGGCATCGAGCACATCGAAATGTCGGCCGATTTGCTTCAGATGTCGTCGCGCAACGGGTAAGGCAGGGGCAAAACCCGGATCGGCACGCCCTGGACCGACAGGTCATGACGCTGGGCATGGCTGAGCAGCAAGCAGGCCAGGGCCACACCACCGTCTGCAGGCAAAGGCGCAGCTTGGGCGATCAGACCTGCCGGCTCGTCGCCTGCGAGTACTTCAGCGCCGGCGCTCAATGGTTGGGCGGTCTGCACCACAAAAGTGCGTCTCTTCAGGGTGCCCCGGAATTGGCTGCGGGCCACCACCTCCTGACCGGGGTAACAGCCTTTTTGAAAGTGCACCCCGCCCACCGATTCGTAATTGATCATTTGGGGCACAAAGGCTTCAAAGGTGGCCTCTTGCACATCGGCCACGCCGGCCAGGATCTCTCCCGCCAACCAGTCTTCGGTCCGAATGGTCGCTTCGATCGGCATTTCCCCGACGGGCAAAAGCAGGGCGCGCGCCTGGTCGCCCACAGGGTAAAGGCCGATCAACATGCCTTGCGGCAGTTCCAGGGTTGCCCAGGGTGACAGCGAAGTGTCGCTGACGGCACGCATGACCTCGCCCGACAAACCCCAGACGGCTTGTTGCTCGCTGAAATCGGACAATTTGGCTTTGGCGCGCAGCACGAACATGGACAGGCGTTTGAGCGTGCGGGGCAGAAGGTCTTTGCGGGTGATCAGCCAGACATCGTCAGCGGCTTTTTTGAACACCACAAAAGTCGCTTGCAGACGGCCTTGTGCGTTGCAAAAGCCAGCCAGTCGAGCCTGGCCGACGGGCAGCAACTGCACATCCTGGGTGAGTTGGTTGTGTAAAAAAGAGGCGGCATCTTCACCCTGGCAGCGGATCACGCCCAAATGGGGCAGGGGGCAAGCCCCTTGCAAGGTGAGTTCGACGGTTTGCGTGGCGTTCTCGGACATGCCTGAATTATGATCTCGTCCGAGATCTTTCATGAGCCGACGACCCAAAATCCCTTTCTGGCGCAAGCCCTGGTTCTGGCTGCCGGTCATCGCCTTGATGCTGGGCATGTCCGCTGCGCTGTATTGGGTTTTCTCGCCCATGGTTTTGCGCACCCCGGTGGTGGATCTGGCGATCGAACCCGGTACTTCGGTGCGGGGCGTTGCGCAGGCGGTGGTGTCCAGCGGCGTCGAGACCTCGCCCCAGGCCCTGTGGTTGTTGATGCGGCTCAGCGGACAGTCGCGCCAATTGCGGGCCGGCAGCTACGAAATTGTGGCGGGCACCAGCCCCTGGGCTTTGTTGCGCAAACTCGTGCGCGGCGATCAAAGCCTGCGTGCCTTGACCGTGGTCGAGGGCTGGACCCTGGCTCAAATGCGGCGGCTGGTGGATCAGGCCGAGTACTTGCGTCACGACACGCTGGGTCTGAGCGATGAAGCGCTGATGGCGAAGCTGGGCCGAGCCGGGATGCCTGCCGAAGGCCGATTTTTTCCGGATACCTACACCTACGGCAAGGGCAGCTCAGACTTGCGCATCTACGAGCGTGCGCTCAGAGCCATGGACCGCCAACTCGAAAACGCCTGGCTGGCGCGAGAATCCGCTGTCGCCCTGACCGATCCGCAACAAGCCCTGATCCTGGCCAGCATCATCGAAAAAGAAACGGGCAGGCCCAGCGACCGCCCCATGATCTCCTCGGTGTTTCACAACCGTTTGCGCATCGGCATGCCTTTGCAGACTGATCCGACCGTGATTTATGGCCTGGGCTCCACTTTTGACGGCAACCTCAAGCGCATCCATCTGCGTACCGATCACCCCTGGAACACCTACACCCGCAATGGTTTGCCGCCCACCCCCATCGCTTTGCCGGGCAAAGCGTCCCTGCTCGCTGCCGTTCAGCCCGCCCAGAGCAAAGCCTTGTATTTCGTGGCCCGGGGCGACGGCAGCAGCCAATTCAGCGACAACCTCAACGCCCACAACGACGCCGTCGCCCGCTATCAACTCAGGCGAACTGCGCCAGCTTCGGGCAAGGCACAATAAGGCCATGTCCAGCGGTTTGTTCATCAGTTTCGAAGGCATTGACGGTGCCGGTAAATCCACCCACATTCAGGGGCTGGCCGACTTGTTTCGCCAACAAGGGCGTGAAGTGACCTTGACCCGTGAGCCCGGCGGTACGCCCTTGGCCGAGGCCTTGCGCGAGATGGTGTTGCACCAAGCCATGGACCCCCTGACTGAAGCCCTGCTGATCTTTGCCGCCCGGCGCGATCACTTGCACCAAGTCATCGAACCCGCCCTGGCGCGCGGGGATGTGGTTTTGTGCGATCGTTTCACCGATGCCACCTTTGCTTACCAAGGCCATGGCAGAGGATTTGATTTGCAGATTTTGAACCAGTTGGAGCAATGGGTGCAGGGCAGGGCGGAAGGCTTGCGCCAACCCGATCTGACGATTTGGTTCTCACTGGATCCGTTGATTGCAGCTCAGCGACTGGCTGACGCCCGGGTGCCTGATCGCTTCGAGTCTCAGCCACAGGCCTTTTTCTCCGCCGTCCATCAAGGCTATGCCGAACGCGCCAAGGCCATGCCGCAGCGCTTTGTCACGCTGGACGCCAGCCAGACGCGCCATCAGGTTTGGCAGCAACTCACACGCGCACTGATCCAGCGCGGCAAGCTCTCGATCATGGTTCAGGTTCCCGATCTGGGGGCAGCGGGTGGCTGAGCCCATGTCCTCTCTGGCTCCCTGGCTGCAGCGCCAACTTGAAGCTTTGTTGCCTCGTCCTGGGCATGCATGGCTGCTTCACGGCCCCTCTGGCATGGGGCAATATGAATTGGCGCTGGCTCTATCCAAGGCATGGCTGTGCCTGCGAGTCACCGCTCAGGGCGCTTGCGGCACTTGCACCAGCTGTCTGGGCTTTGACCGGCATACCCATGCGGATCTGTGCACCCTGATGCCCGAAACCCATGCCTTGGCGCTGGGCTGGCCTCTGGACGAAAAGACCCAGCAGGAACTTGACGACAAAAAGCGCAAACCCAGCAAAGACATTCGGGTCGAGGCGGCACGTGAACTGGTTGCTTTTTGTCAGACCACCCACCTGGGCTCCCAAGGTCAGGTGGTGCTGATCCATCCGGCCGACCGGATGAATGGGGTCACCGCCAACACCCTTTTGAAAACCCTGGAGGAGCCGGCTGGGCAGACGCGTTTCGTGCTCACGACAGACACGGTGCACCAGCTCTTGCCGACCATTCGCAGCCGTTGTCTCAGCCACGCCATGGTTTCCCCTTCGCCCCAGGAAGCCCTGCCCTGGTTACAAGATCAGGGGATACCGTCCGATCAATCCGAGGTGCTCTGGCGAGCCAGTGGCGGTCGCCCCAATTGGGTTCTGGAACGCCATCTGGTCGACGGCTTGAAGGCCGACGCATGGTCACAATGGCCGCGCCAATTGGCGAGAGGGCAGGCCGGCTTGCTGGAGCAAGTCAGCGCCACCGAGGGGCTGGCTTCTTTGCAAAAGCTTTGTCATGACCTGCTGTCTGTGGCGCATGGCGCACCACCGCTGTTTTTTCGGGCCGAAGAGTTGCCCAAGGCGCCATCAGCGGGCAAAGCTGCCCGGTGGGCGCAAGAACTTCAATCCATGATCCGCCACGCCGAGCATCCCTACAATGCCGGATTGCAAATTCAGGCTTGGGTGGTTCGCGCCCGCCAGGTCATGCGTCCCGATTGACTCAGACATGTATTTCGACTCTCATTGCCACCTCAATTTCCCCGAACTGTCCAGCCGTCTCGATGCGATTCGCGCCGAGATGCTGCAAGCCGGTGTGCTCCGGGCGCTGCTGATCTCGACCCGGGTTGAGACTTTTGATCACGTCCATGCCTTGGCCATGGCGCATGACAACTTCTGGTGTACCGCAGGTGTCCATCCTGATGAAGACGAAGTCATCGATCCCGGCCTGGATCAATTGCTCGACATGGGTCGTCGCGAGAAGGTGGTTGCGATCGGTGAGACCGGCCTGGACTACTACCGACTGGGCGAGCGCAGCGTGGCCGATATGGAATGGCAACGGCAACGCTTCAGACGCCACATCAGGGCAGGGCGCGAGTTGGGCCTGCCCCTGGTCATCCACACCCGAGCGGCTTCTGTTGACACCCTTGCCATCCTCAAAGAAGAGGGCGAAGACGGCTCAAATGGGTCGGTGGGTGGGGTCTTTCATTGCTTCACTGAAACCGCCGAGGTGGCTCGTGCTGCGCTGGACCTTGGCTTTTACATCTCTTTTTCGGGCATCGTTACCTTCAAAAATGCTCAGGATTTGCGCGAGGTGGCCCGCTTTGTGCCCATGGATCGCATCCTGATCGAAACCGACAGCCCTTATCTGGCGCCAGCCCCTTTCAGGGGAAAAACCAACGACCCGTCGCTGGTGCCCTGGGTGGCCAAGCAGTTGGCCGAACTCAAAGGCGTGGATCAGAGCCGCATGGGTGAAGTGGCCTTTGAGAACACCTTGCGATTGTTCAAAAAGATACCCGCCTTACTTTAAAAATCGTTCATATATCCATGATTTTAAATTACTTTAATTCATTCATTTCTCCATCCAATGGGATGGTTTTTGGTTTAAGAAATTACATGAAAAAAATCATATTGAGCTTTGTTTTAATTTGTATTTTTCCTGTTTATGGTCAATCATACGATCGATTTTTCAAGGCTGTCGAGTTCGATGACGCCGTCACCGTGCAAGAGCTCTTGCGACGTGGGTTTGACCCCAACACGCCCTCGGCTCAACTGCAACCAGCGCTGACCTTGGCGTTACAAAAAAAGTCACTCAAAGTCGCAGAAGCCTTGATCGCATGGCGGACGATTGAAGTCAATCAGCGCAATCCTGATGATGAAACCCCGTTGATGTTGGCCGCCCTGCACGGCCATTTGAGGCTGGCCGAGCAATTGATTGCCCGTGGCGCCGATGTGAACAAAACCGGTTGGACCCCCTTGCACTACGCCGCCACGGGTGGGCATGCCGATTTGATCCGGCTGTTGCTGGAGCACCATGCCTACATCGATGCCGAGTCGCCCAACGGTACGACCCCTCTGATGATGGCCGCTTATTACGGCAACCCGGCAGTGACATTGCTGCTGCTCGAAGAAGGTGCGGATCCCGCCCTGAAGAATCAAAAAGGCTTGACGGCCTATGATTTCGCCTACAACGGGCCCCACAAAGAGTCAGCCGCCCATGTGCAGCGGTTTTTACAGTCCCAGGGGGCAGGGCGCTGAGCATGCCCTGCGTGGCGTGTCATCGGGGGGGGTGGAGGTCTGTTGTCAGAAACCAGACCTCGGAACGAGCGAATCAAGGAATCAGCAACCAGGAAAACTTTTCGTTGATGAGCTTTTTGCGCTCGGCGATGAAGTCTTCGTAGCGGTCCAAGGCCCACAAGGTGCTGTCCTTGGGGATGAGGTGCAGGTCCAAATAGGCCTCGTCCTTGTCGGCGAACCATTGTGCGGGTGGCGTGTCGCTTTTGCCTCCACCGCCATTTTCAGAGCGGGTCAGCAACATGCAATTGGCCAGTTGGTTGCGCACATCGTCGGGGTATCGCATGGCCAGTCGACCCGTGTCAGCCTGAGGTGATCGAACCGATTTGAGCAGACTTTGCGGAAAGACGTGGTCGATTTGGGGCAGGTTGTTCTCGTACATGGGCGTGTGGGTGAACGCCGGATACCAGAGATTCAAAATCAGGTGCACATTTTTGGACCCATAGCCCATGTGGAAAAACTTCTCCTGGGTGATCTCAAGACTGCGGTTCAGACCCCGAATCACCCCAAAGCCTTCTTCGGCATCGAAACGTTCGATCTCTTTGAATCGGCGCACCAGGGAGTCGATCACGCGATCCGACTGACCGCTGAACGCACCTGCCAGCAAAGAGCGGATCAAAAAGGTGTCGACATGCCTGGCTTGGCTCCAAGCTTGCGGGTAATGATGACAGACATAAATCAGGGGAATGAGCGCCAGGTAAGAGGGCAGGGCTTTATCGGTTTGGATGTAGGTCTTGCTGCGGACAAAATCTGCCACCGATTTGATGGACCCGCTGATCTTGTTCCAGTTGCTCTCGATGCTCTGTCTGATTTCGGGTTTGCGAAATTTGGAGACCTCGTACTGGGCGCCCTGGTTGAGCACCACCAAACAGGATTTGAGGACAAAATCCCGGTCAAAGGCGAATCCGGTGCGGTTGAGTTCGGCCAGCAAGTTCTCCATCCGATCATCGGCCATGTCCCAAGTGGCGTTGAGCAGTGAAAACAACAAATCTGACTTTTCGAGTTTGGTCCCGCCCGAATTGGCACGAATGAAAACTTCGACCACATCGTCCTCGGTGTAGAGGTCGGGGTTGTCGATGCTGTCGAGCTCTTGGTAGGTGATCGACTCATCCATTTTGAATGCTTTGTCGATCACATCAAGGTTGTTTTCCAGTCGGTCCAGATCGTCCGAATCCCAACTGCGCTGACTCATCTCCTGAATCGAGCTGACCCAATCGCGTTTGCGACGGTTGGAAAAAACCAGGTCTTTGAACTTGACCCAGGGGAATTTGGCTTTGGTGGGCTCTTTGAACTCAAAACGGTATTTGATGTCATCGGGCAAGGTGGCCAAACCACTGAGGACATCAAAATACAATTCCTCACCCGCGAAACTGCCCATCAGCCCGATGTACAAACTTTGCAGTCTTTGCTGACCGTCGAGTACCAGGCATTTCATGCGATCGTCTTCGGGCACGTAAAAATCGCTCATTCGAATGTCATCGCGCCAGTTGTCGATGAATTTGCGACGCCGGATGGGACTTGTCGTTTTCCAGATGAGCAAGGTGCTGATCGGGTACTCGCGCAAGATCGAATCAAACAAGCGACAGATTTGTTCCTGATCCCACACGAATGGGCGCTGGATGTTGGGCAACCAGAAACCGCCTTGAGCCTCGGGATTGTTGAGGTAGGTGACGATCTTGCGAATGGTTTCTTTTTGATTTTTCATGAGGATCTGTCATATCGATGTTATTAACTTAACATAATATACATCGTATCAAATGAATGAAGGGTGCAGCTCAAAGCCTCACCGGGTGCAGATGCTCAGCGCAACAGGCTGGTCAACAGATTACCGCGTCCGACGAGGTACCCGTTGGCATCGCGGGTTTCATTGCTCTGGGGGTTGTAATAGCCCAGCAAGTAGCCATTGGCATCCCGAATTTCATGCCGGGTGCTGCTGGATTCTGTGATGCGGCCCAGCAAATAGCCATTTCGATCGCGCAATTCATGGGTTTTCGACATGATGGTTTCCTCTTCAGTCAGGCAAATCACTCGAGCCAACTTTGGCAAATGGGGGTTGCAAAATCACAGGCGCCGGTACAGTGGATGCCAGTTGGTAAACCCAGGGGATGAAATCGAACCATCCAGCAGATTGCACCGAGTTGAAGGGCACCTGATCTGACGGGTTCATGAAGAAGCGTCGGATTTGTGATTTGACCTGGCGATCTGTATTTGCGCCCATTTGATGCAGCCAGATCGCAAACAGATGTCTTGGGTCTTTCAGTTGGGCCCGACCCATGGTGTAGGTCACAAATGCGTACTCGGTATCTTGCAGATTCGCTCCCTGTATCCAATCGAGGTAGACCGTGAGTTCTGCTTGGCCCATTTCCGACATGTGGGCAAATCTGGGATCGTTTTGTGCGTTGCTCATGATGGTTTGGCCTTCTTACATCCAATCCAGTGACTCGCGAAAGAGTTCCAACTGTTTGCGCAAATCCGCTTGTACATAATTTTCAAAATAGTCCCACTGGAGTACTTGGGAAGAATAATCCGCATAGCAGCCACGGATCAAATGATTCATGGCCGTGCCGAGCCAAAGGTCGGGGCCTTCCTCGCGTACCAGCAGGTCAGCCTTCAATTCATCAAAGAATCTGGACCACGACAAGAAAGCATTGTTGCCATCGAGCATGAAGCTGCCAGAGCCTTGAGAACTCATGTGAAAAATACCTTCGGCGCTCAACACGGAAGCGCCCCCATTCCAGCCCGCCAATTGGCCGGTCTGATTCACCAACGCGCATCCAGGTTCCACGCAAACGACGCGCATGCCAGACCCTGAATAAAAGACGGCTTCGTGCAGGATGTTTCGAAGTGCAGGATCGATTTGATCAGCGATGTAGATGTGACGCTGTTGGTTCTCATCACACCGCTGCATGGCAAAAGAGAAAGTGCCGAAAAAGCGTTGCATGCGCTGGCCAATTTCTGCCAAGGTTTGCGCACGAGCTTCGTCTTCCGAGTCTTCTTCTTCGAGATCCTCATCTCCCAAGGGCTCTTCTGCCTCGCCCTCCTCTGCCTGTTCAAACGGCCAGGCCGCCTCGACAGGCGTTGTTGGAGTGGCTGTGTTCAGCTGAACCTCATCTTCGGTTTCTTCGTCTTCGTCGGTTTCGTACACCGGACTCAGATCGTAGAGCCTTTGCAACCAGGCTTGTGCTTCCGAGAGGACCTGGGTCACAGGCACTTCGCCCTGGTACCGGCGCAAATCAAACTTGCAGCCAGGCAAGGTTTGACTCAGTGAACCGTCACCGAATGAAATCACAAATTTGTCATCGCCGAATTTGCGGGCGTAAAAATCCCATCCCGCCGCCGCTGCTTCTGACCAGCTGTGCGTCATTTCCGGGATCAGATCACCCTCTTCGTCCCATTGAACTTGAACGATGCCAAAGTCAGTGACAACGAATGCAGCCTGATCGAAATGGGTCACGCAATGATGCGAGTCAAATTCAACGCTGTCGCCATCCTGAAAGACCATCCCCAAAACGGCATCCTCCACCGCATCAGGCACCACTCGGTAAACAGTGTCCAGAAAATCAAGATCAAATTGATCCGAGGTGACGACCGTGTTGGGTTTGCTGATCGGTGACGCTTGGGCGAACCAGGCCAGGCTTTTCAACACTTGTATGGCGCACTCACGCGGATCGTCGCAAGCAGCCGGGTCCTGCGATGAAAGAGGGCTTTTTGCAGCGCCCTCCCCTCTGGCAGGAACGACGGCCGCTTCCGTTGGCGCGCTCTCAGCCTTTGTGCCGCCGGGTTGGGTGGCTGAAGTGAAGACCTCAGGCTGGATGGCCGCAGGTTGTTGTGCAGTGACTGGTGGAGCTTCGACTGGTTGAACTTCAACTGGTGGAGCAGGCTCATGCCTTGCTGCCTCTGGTTGAGAGAGGGTCGCGATGGGAGGAGCCGATTCTGTTGGGTCAACTGCCGGTTCAATCAGATCCTGTATGTCATCGGGCTTTTGAACTTTGGGGAATAGCGCGATTTCCTTCCAGATCGCCTGGCGGCCGACAGACAGCGGTGCACCATCGGCATCGGAGAGGTTGGTTGAATTGTCCAGTACACCCCGCTCCATGGAGATGTTGTTGGTGATGTTCTTGCTGATTTTTTGATCCGGATTTCGGACGTTAAAAACCATCGCTTCCAGGATGAATTCACCCACATCGCCCCAAGGAAGCTCGACCCGCAACTTCATGCGGTCAATGGATTTCGGACCAAAGCGCATGAACACATGGCTGCCTTGCAAAGACAAGGTGCTGCCCGGGCGGACCGGCATGGCCGAGCTGGCGCGAAATGCGCGTCCTGAGGCGGAATCAGGGTCATCCCAGGTCAGTTCAACCGATTTCAGTTGTTCGCCATCGGGATCGTTGGTGAGCCGGAATTGCAGCAAAGTGTCCTGCTCTGCATAGGCATCGCTGTCGTTTTGATTGAACTCCAGCCTGAACTTGTGCATCTCCTCCACGATCTTGAGACGCTGATTCAAGTCAGCCATGACCCGTTCGTGCGTGGCATGAGAGATTTTGAAGCTCTCACGCATCCTTTTGATCATCTTCTCGGTGCCGGGATCAATCTGGCTGGATTGGACCGATTGGTACAAGGATTCGACGTATCGATGGACGTCGGCAGGCCTGTCCACCACTTGATGGGCAGGCCAGCCATTTCCGCAATCATTGCAAAATTTACTGGTGAATTTGCGTTCGGGAGATCCGCAAAAAAGACAGGTGCTCATGCTTTTTCTTCAGGTGTGGACATCAGGCATCCGTTTGCTTGGTCTGGCATTCGGAACAGAACTTCACCTTTTTGTCAAAGATCATGCTGCAGTTCGGATTGATGCACTTGTATTTCTCGGGTTCTTCTTTTTCGTTGGGCGCTTTTCTGCTTGCCGTGGCCGTGGCCACCTTGGCCATGCTTTCCATGGATTTCTCGTTGGTGCTTTGCGCAATTTCAGCCGCCGACTTGTATCCTTCCAGCGATTGTGAAGTGGCCGCACCTGAGACTTTGGCCATTTGCTCCATGGCCTTTTCGTTCACGCTTTGTGCCATGGCTGCGGCACCCTGGTGAGCCGCGATGGTCGCCTGCGTGCTCTCCATCTGCATTTTCAGCATGCGCTCGTACATCTCTTCCTTGATGCCCGTGCCAGCGGCTTCGGCCTTTGCTCTCTCAGCCGCCGCTTGGGATTCGGCAATGGCCTTGACAATATCGGCCGCCGCCGCCGAGCCGCCTGCTTTGGCCAATTCCGCCGCCTGGATGGCCAGCATCTCGGCGGCGCTGAGGTTTTTCATGTTCTCACGCTTGGCCAATTCGTGTTCTTGCTCTTGTTTGGCTTTGCTTAATTCATGCTGTTGGTCTTGCTCGGCCATTTTGGCTTCGAGCTCAGCCATGGCTTTGAGCTTGTCGATTTGTCTGTTTTGTTGACGATCTTGAAGATCTTCTTCGATATTGCCCAGCTTTTGCTTGCTTTCAGCCTGAAGCCGCAGTTCCTGTTCGCGAGCATAAGTTTGATCATCAACTGAGGTGCGATTGCCGTAGGATTTGTCATCCACTTCACGGCGATTTTGCCGGCTTTGGGCATCGGCTTGCATCTCTCTGAGGTCAATGTCATGACCCGCTGCTTTCTTCTCCAGAGAGATGTCGTGATCGACTTCGGCGTGTTCATTTTGACGCAACAGGTCAGTGGTTTGTCGATCGCTGGCCATGCGTTGGCGCTCCATCACGGCGCGTTCGCTGTAAGCCTGTGTGTCGAGTTGATCTTTCTTCAACTCGGTTTGGGTTTCGCGCGCGTGGTCCTCCACTTCTTTGGCGGCTTCGAGTTCAGCCGCTTTGCGTGCCGTTTCGTACTCTTGGCGTTTGCGCACCAGGTATTCGTCATCGTGCAATCGCACTTCGCGCATGGCCAAAGCCAATTTCAGTTCTTCGAGGTCAATCTCGGCTTCGCCGATCGCCAACGTGCGTTTGTCGGCCTCGATTTTGCGCAGTTCTTCGGCCACCAGAGCATCGGTTCGGAAAAACCAATCTTCCTTCGTGGTGCGCAGATCGGTCACCTGGAAGTCGCGCACATACCCTTGCCAGTCGGTGGGCAAGTGCTGATTGAGTTGATCGGTGAGCTGTTTGAGGAACTCGGGCCGCAACATGGCTTCAACCGGAGTTCTGCGAATGACGGGTTCGAGTTCGGTGACCACCATGGTGGAGATGATGTCATCATTGAATGGGTACTCCACCTTGGAGTCTGTGCGATCGCGCATCAGGCTCATCCGCAATGTGATCGACTCTCCCTCTTTGGAAATCAGGGGACGGAACATGTCAACCCACAAAGATGCCGCTGACAGGTCATGTCCACATTCGTCGCAGAATTTAACCTTCGAGGTGTAAGTGGTTTTGCATGACGGACAGGCAACCGGGCGAACAGCCTTGGAAATGTCAAATTGGTGGCGCTGCAATTGTCGCCCGAGGTCATAGGTGCAACGACCACTGATGCCGGTGAGCTTTTCCAGATCCGCCATGAGCTGGTTGCGAGCGCCCTGCTCTGCCACCAGTTGTTCCATTTTGTAAGAGGACAGCAACAACTCGACTTGTTCAGCCGCAATGTTTTTGAACTCGGTATAGGTCAACGCCGATTTTCCGGACACGAATTTGGTCAGGAAAACGCCAATGTTGTTGAGAAAGCGACTCTGTTCGGAGTCAGCTGTTTCTTTTTGACTGATGTTGATATCGCGCTGAGGCTGGTCGATCCAGAATTCGAACTTCAGCAAGGCGTTGGTCGATCCCGGGATATTGGGTTTGCGCGTGTAGGTCACCACGGGCAGTTCGCGCAGTGAACCGATCACATAAGTCAGCAGGTTTTGACGGTAGGCCACAAAATCCTTGACGCCTCCCATCATCCTTTCGCAGAGGTCTTTGAACGGGGTGGTGTTGTTTTGCCCCGCTTTGATCGTCGCCGAGGCTTGGTTGTAGATCCGCTCAACACGCCCATTGACCACCACCACCCCGATGCATCCGTAGGGCGGGAAACTCTTGTCATGTGCCCCTTGATGCAATTGTTCTTCACCAACGAAGAACACAAATTCGTTGCCCAGTGCGGCAGGCTTGGCCTCGAACTGTTCCACCTTGGGCCCAGGCGTTGACGTAGGTCCTCCCTTGAGCGGGTTGCCGCATTCGGTGCAAAAGGTAGACCCCGCCGGAACCGAAGCATTGCAATGGGGACATGCGGTGTGGGTGGCCGCAGGCGTGCCGCATTCGGCACAAAACTTGGCACCGGACATCAGTTCAGCAGAACACTGGATGCATTTCATTTTCAACCTCCACTCTTGGTAGCGATCACCTGTTGCAGATGACCTTGTTCATTGAGGACTAGAACCCAATCTTGACGCGGATCCTGCGCGGGTCTCCCACGCAACAGATACCCCGACTGGTCGCTGTATTCAATTCGGTGCAAACTCAACTCGCTGGGCTGAATTTGGATTTGTTGCACAAGACCGGATATTTCCGGATCGCGCATCCAGCCTTGAACCAGTCCGACACTTGCTTGCGATGGCAAGGCCGAACAAGACAGCGGCACCTTGATGCGGGCCCGGTATGACTCGCGAAGGCGCTGTAACAGGCTGGTGTCTTCATCGCCGTCAGATGATTCAGCGGTGCCCATGCGGGACCTGATGCGATCCAGTGCTGAGCCGCTGGCTATGGTTTGGCGAGGCGCCATGCTGTCGCGAGCTTCTTTGGTCAAAGCATGCCAGGGAGCGCCATACAAATTGAACGAACACACAGTTTTGATGCTGTAGGCCTGACACATCGGCGGGTCATCTGCCAGCACGGACATTTTTGCGGCCAGGAAGGCTGAACCCAATTTCATGCCTTCTTGCAATCGCTTGAAAAAAGCCAGCGCCAAGGTGTCTGCACCAAAAGTCGGAACCTCATAAATTTTCACGCCCGGGTCGCCATAGGCAGGTACAGAGCAGCCTACGAATGCGTGGCCTCCGTGAGCGAAAAAATGCTCCACCACACTGGGTTCGTCGTAACCCATGGCGCCACCAAAGCAAGCTTCGGTGAACAAAATGGCAGAAGAAAAAACCGACGCTGTCGCCGGAGAGAAAATGGCTTCGTAGCCACCCCACTGGCCTTCGCCCACCCATTGCGGGTTATCGGGGCCCCCGTGAACATTGAAATGCAACAGGCTACCGGGCTTGAGTGGATGTTCGGACATCCATTGGGACAAACTCTCTTCGTCCCAGTCAGGAGACAGCATCATGAAGGGCCGATGGGGGTGAGCATCGACATCGCCATGACTGGTGTGCACCGTTTGACCTTGCAGCAACGTAGAACTCAAGATGGCTTCCGAGGCCTTGCGCCATTTCTCGGCTGTGACGCTGAACACGAAAGCCTCGGACGCCGTGCGTGCAGGAAGAGGCTGAAGCAAGACCCGCTCGACCACGGCCATGTTCAAGCTGGGAATGCGTGACACCACGACCCGAGGGATATAGGCCAATGGATCATGGTCCGATTCGAGGGGCGCTCCAGCGTATGGGGCGTCGCTGAAACTGGATTCGCCGTCGAAATCGTGGACGATTTCGTAGGGTGGAACAGCTTCCCAGTTGCCAATGATGCACAGCTGTTTCAAACGGTTGCCATGGCGCGCGCACTCGGCTTGCGTGCGCTGGCGCAAAACATCAACATCCGGCCCGCTGGCGAGACCCAGAGGGGTGAGACGATGTTTTTGGAGCATCGCCTGAAAGTCTTTCATGAGGCCATGAGCCACCACAAACAGGGTCGAGGCGATTTCAGCTCGCACGTTAGGACTGACTGAATGGGCCAAAGAGGGGTGTTCTGATGCGGTTGTGGAATTTGCAAATGGCTGATCAGGGTCGACGCCACGTGCCATCGCAGGTTGACCACAATGGGCACAAAACTTGGCCCCCTCACGCAAAGGTTTGCCGCACTCGGCGCAAAAAGGCATGTCAGTCTCCGCCTTGATCATCCACCGGTAGCACTTCGATGCCTGAAACCCCGCTCTCGCCAGTTTGCAAGGTCATCCGCCAATGCCCTCGAAGGCGATCTGTGAGCCCGCTGATGCGAACGGTTTGTCCATAAAAGTCCAGCAAAGGATCTGTTCCGAGGCCTCCGGTGCCCACGAGTCTGATGCGGTACCGGGTACCGTCTTGTGCTTGAAAAACAGGATACAGACCTTCCGATTTGGAACCCGTGAACAGTTTTTCGAGGCTGAGCACCCCCAACATGGGGCTGGGGTCTTGGGTCATGTCAGATCTCGTCAATCAGAGTGATCAGGCTTTAAAACCCGTCAGCAGGCTTGACTGCAGCAGGGCCTGCAGGACGGGGCGCCGGTGCGGCCGCAGGAGCGGGTGCCGGCGCAGGTGCTGGCCGAGCCGCAGGTGCAGGAGCGGCCTGCCGACGGCGCATCTCCTCCTCGCGCTTGAGCATTTCTTCCTTCATTTGCAACTCTCGGCGCTTGAGTTCCAGCTCCTTTTCGGCAAATTCGCGCTGACGACGTTCAGCCTCGATGCGAGCTTGTTCGGATTGTTGGCGCGCCTGCTCGGCTTTCATGCGTTCGGCTTCGGCTTGTTGTTCGCGCAAGCGACGTTCGGCCTCTTGCCGTTGGGCTTCTGCTGCAGCAGCGGCCGCTGCTTGCTTGTCCACCACAGTCACATCCACAGGCGCAGGTCGCCCGTCGCACCCGACAGCAGACCGCAAGCCACGCACCATGGGGCGGCCCTCGACGTCCACCCGGAAACTACCGGCTTTGGTGTAGGTGTGGGGCACGATGGCAGGACTGGTTTTGAACTGGTCATCGCCAATTCGCAAAGTTTGCTCTTGCCCATCCCCCCAGCGAACCAGCAAACCACACCAATTGGTGCCGCCCGCACTCTGATCAAACTGGATCACCAACTCGGAAATGCTGCCCATGTCCAGCTGCTTGCCACTTCTGAAATCGAGTGATTTGATGGTCTGGGCCCAAAGGGGCGAACTGGCAAAAGCCAAAGACAAGGCGGAGACGAGAATGCTTTTTTTCATGACTTCGTGGGATCAGGGTTTGGCCGGAATGCCGCTCAGCGCCGGCAATGTGTTGTCGATCACTTTGCGGAATTTCACGCTTTTGATCCGTGAAGGATCTTCAAGGAACTTGCGGGCATTGTCGCGATTGCTGGCGTAAAAATAAGCCAATTTCAGTGCCGAAGTGGCCGCTTCGGTTTTGTCGAGTTCAGAGAAGGCTTCGGCGGCCGTTAACCAGCCGCTGCCCACATCGGGGGCAATGAGCAGGCTGTCGATCAACACCGTGATGGCTGCATCGAATTTGCCTTGTCGGGTCAAGGCAGTGCCCAATCCAAAACGAGCCTGGAAGTTACCGGGATCGGCCTGAATGGCTTTTTCCAGGACTTCATTGGCTTTGCCCAATTGGTCTGCTCGCAGAGCTTCCAAACCCTCCTCAGTGAGCTTTTGGCTTTCGGGGGAATTGGTTTTGGAGACCTGACCCAGGGACTTGACCAGAGTGACTTTGGCGGGGACATCGTTCCAGCGACCGTCACGGGCCAAGCCGAGCAATTGGTTCAGATGTTCTTTGGCAGTCAAAACAACCGGGGCTGCGCCGGACGCTGGGGCAGGCGATGGTGCAGGTGAAGCAACAGGCGCGTTTTTCTGGGTGTCGTCTTTGCCACCCATGGACATGAACGCACCACCGGCAACGGCCACGGCAACCACAGCACCTATCAAAATGCCTTTCCCGGAACCCGACTTGGCAGGCGGGTTGGTGGTCACGGTCACCGTGGCAGCAGCCGGGGCCGGTTGTGCTGCCGGGGGGCGGATGCCCATAGGCGGTGGCGGGGGTGGCGGTGGTGGCGGCGGCGGGTTGATGGTGACCGTCACAGAACCAAAACCAACTGCTGACGGAGGGGCGGCAGAAGCAGGGGTGGCTGGAGCCGAACCACTGGGTTTGGGTGGGGTTGCCGCAGGCGGCTCTATGGTGACGGATACCGATGGGGCCGCCGTCGCGCCGACAGGACTGGTTTCAGCGGGGGTCGAAACAGGGGCTGAAGGCGGCGATGATGCCGCGTCGGCAGGGGCAGGGGCAGGGGCAGATGCAGGGGCATCAGCGGGCATGGCTGCCCCGCATTTGATGCAGAATTTGGTGGGTTGTTGCGCTTCAAACCCACACGCAACGCACTTGAGAGAGGCCATGATGAATTTTCTAGAAAAACTATATCTTTCATCATATCACCACAGTCGTTAATTTTGATAAGTTGAGGGTTTTGGACACCTATTCAAAAGACCTCACATGACCGCACCCAACTGCCAGGGAACAAATTCGTTTTGTCCATAGCCATGCTTCTCGCTTTGGCTGGTCTGACCGCTGGCACAGGCCAGGATGCACTCAAAGATGCGCTGACCCATGTCGTCGATGCTGACCCGCCCCTCGATGATCTCACCGCAGTTGATGTCAATGTCGTCTTTTTGGCGCTGAAAAAGGGTGTTGTTGGTGGATAACTTCAGCGAAGGTGAAGGTGCGCAGCCATAGGCCGATCCGCGCCCGGTGGTGAAACAGATCAGATTTGCACCGCCGGCCACCTGGCCGGTGGCGCTGACCGGGTCGTAACCCGGGGTGTCCATGAACACAAAACCATGCTCGGTGACCGGCTGGGCGTATTCGTAAACAGCCCTCAGGTTGGTGGTGCCGCCTTTGGCCACTGCCCCCAGCGATTTCTCAAAAATGGTGGTCAAACCGCCGTTTTTGTTGCCGGGCGAAGGGTTGTTGTCCATTTTGCCGCCGTGGATGCGGGTGTAGTGTTCCCACCAGCGAATTCTCTCGACCAGTTTCTGCCCGACTTGCAGGTTGACTGCGCGCCGGGTCAGCAAATGCTCGGCACCGTAAATTTCCGGGGTTTCACTCAAAATCGCCGTACCGCCATGGGCCACCAGACGATCAACCGCCGCCCCCAGCGCCGGGTTCGCGCTGATGCCCGAATAGCCGTCAGACCCACCGCATTGCAGTCCGACCATGATGTGACGGGCGCTGCAAGGCAGGCGCTGCACATCGTTGGCCACCGGCAGCATGGCTTGCACCATGGCGATGCCTTGTTCAATGGTCTGGCTGGTGCCGCCAGAATCCTGGATGTTGAAGGTGCGCAGCAAGGGGCCGGGACTCAGGTGCGAACGCTGCAGCCAGACGCCAACCTGATTGGCTTCACAACCCAGACCGACCACCAGCACACCGCCCAGGTTGGCATGACGAGCATAACCGGCCAGTGTCCGTTCGAGCACTTGCAGGCCTTCGCCCTCACCGTCCATGCCGCAGCCTGTCCCGTGTGTCAGCGCAATCACGCCATCGATCATCGGAAAAGCTTGTAAAGCCTGCGGGTGATGGCGTCGGGAAAAACGGTCGGCAATGGCGCGCGCCACCGTGGCCGAGCAGTTCACGGTAGACAAAATGGCAATGTAGTTTCGTGTGGCGACACGGCCATCAGGCCGGACGATGCCCTGAAAAAAGGCCTCCCTCGGAGATGGATCTGGCTTGATGTCCGCTGAAAACGCATAATCCCGATCAGCATTCAGGCTGTCGTCCAACAAGCCGAGATTGTGCACATGCACATGCTCGCCGGCATCGATGGGCTGGGTGGCATAGCCAATCACCTGGTTGTAGCGACGTACCGGTTGGCCGACACCCAATGCCCGCAGAGCGACTTTGTGGCCAGGTGGAATCAGCCCACGCGACAGTGCGCCATCGGGCAAGGGAGTACCCCCCACCAGTTGTTGGCGAGCGATCGCCACGTCGTCAGAGGGGTGTAATCGCAAAACGGGCTCCATGCCCTGCCCCATCAGTTGGACCAACCACCATCGATGATTTGCGCGGTACCGGTGGTGAAGGCCGCATCATCGCTGGCCAAATACACAGCCAGTGCCGCGATTTCTTCCGTTCTCCCCAGTCGCCCCATGGGTTGGCGACCGATGAAGAACGCTTCGGTCTGCTCGACCGTCTGGCCGGTGGCCTTGGCTTGCGCAGCGATGCGATCGCGCAGCGAGGGCGACTCGACCGTGCCGGGGCAAATCGCATTGCAGCGAACGCCTTGGGCGACGTAGTCTGCCGCCACCGCTTTGGTCAAGCCGATGATGGCGGCCTTGGATGCGCCGTAAACAAACCGATTGGTTGTCCCTTTGATGCTGCCGACCACCGACGCCACATTGATGATGGAGCCGCCGCCTTTTTTCAGCATGCCGGGTAAAAAAGCCTTGATGGTCCTGAACTGCGAGCGGACATTGAGGTTGAAAGCGAAGTCCCAGTCCTCCTCGGTGCAATCCAGAATGGTGCCGGCATGCACGAAACCGGCCGCATTGAACAGGATGTCGACGGGGCCAAGGCGCTGTGCCAAATTTGTGATGGCTTGAGGTTGAAGCACATCCAGCACTTCGGTCTGGCAGCCCGTGTCCTGTTTCAGGCTGCTTAGGGTGTTGATGTTGATGTCACAGGAGATGACCTGGGCCCCTTCGCGCGCAAACGCTTCTGCGGTGGCGCGACCGATGCCCTGCCCTGCGGCTGTGACCACAGCCACCTTGCCTGCCAATCGATTCGATGTACTCATGTTGTCTCCGTCTTTTCGTCGTGGCGCAAGGTGCTGTGATTGCGCAGTTGAATCAGTGGTTGTCCTTGGGCACTGCCGCACCGCGCATGCCACGCAAAAAGTCGAGGTCTGCACCCTCGTCGGCTTGCAACACATGGTCGATGTAGAGTTTCCAGTACCCGCTGCTCATCGCCGGGGGGGGCGCTTGCCAGTTCGCCCGACGCCGTGCCATTTCAGCTTCATCCACATGCAGGTGCAAACTGCGCGCGGCGACATCGAGCGTGATCAGGTCCCCGTTTTGAACCAACGCCAAGGGGCCACCGGCGGCCGCCTCGGGAGCGGTGTGGAGCACCACGGTGCCGTAGGCGGTGCCGCTCATGCGGGCGTCGCTGATGCGCACCATGTCAGTGATGCCCTTGCGCAAAATTTTGGGCGGTAAGGGCATGTTGCCGACCTCGGCCATGCCCGGATAACCTTTCGGACCGCAATTTTTGAGAACCAGGATGCAGGTTTCATCGACATCCAAAGATTCGTCGTCGATGCGTCGGTGAAAATCGTCGCTGTCTTCAAACACCACCGCACGTCCGGTGTGCTTCATCAGTTCGGGGGTCGCCGCGCTGGGTTTGATCACCGCCCCGCGCGGGGCCAGGTTGCCCCGCAAGACCGCGATACCGGCTTTGTCTTTGAAGGGTTCATCCAGCGACTTGATGACCTCGGGGTTGAAGTTTTGTGCCGTGGCCACGTTTTCCGCCACGGTGCGACCGCTGACCGTCAGCGCATCGCCGTGCAAATGCGACAGGATCTCTTTCATCACCACCGGCAAGCCACCGGCGTAGCAAAAATCCTCCATCAGGTACTGGCCGCTGGGTTGCAGGTTGACCAGACACGGCATTTCAGAGCCCAGGCGATCGAAATCATCCAGGTTCAGCTCAACACCAAGTCGGCCGGCGATGGCGATCAGGTGGATCACCGCATTGGTCGAGCCTCCGATGGCGGCCAGCGTTTTGATGGCGTTTTCAAAGGCCTGGCGGGTCAGGATTTGCGAAATTGTGATGTCGTCTTTCACCATTTGCACGATGCGCCGACCGGCTTCACGGGCCAAGACATTGCGACGACCATCGACAGCCGGATAGGCGGCATTGCCGGGCAAGCCGATGCCCAGCGCCTCGACCATGCTGGCCATGGTTGAGGCCGTGCCCATGGTCATGCAATGGCCATGGCTGCGGTGCATGCAACTTTCGGCTTCAAAAAAATCCTGCAACTTCAAGGTCCCGGCGCGCACTTGTTCGCTCATGCTCCAGACGCCGGTCCCGGATCCCAGCTCTTGGCCTCGCCATTTGCCGTTGAGCATCGGGCCGCCACTCACGCCAATGGTGGGCAAATTGGTGCTGGAAGCGCCCATCAGCAAAGAGGGGGTGGTCTTGTCACAGCCCATCAACAACACCACACCGTCGATGGGATTGCCACGGATGCTCTCTTCCACGTCCATGCTGGCCAGGTTGCGATAGAGCATGGCGGTGGGGCGCAACATGGTCTCGCCCAGCGACATCACCGGGAACTCCAGCGGGAAGCCGCCGGCTTCATAAACGCCGATCTTGACCTGCTCGGCCAGGGTGCGAAAGTGAGAGTTGCAAGGGGTCAGTTCGCTGAAGGTGTTGCATATGCCAATGACGGGCCGACCATCGAACTGGTCGTGCGGAACGCCCTTGCCTTTGACCCAACTGCGGTAGGCAAATCCATCCCGATCCTGGCGGCCAAACCACTGCTGACTGCGCATTTCCGAGGGCTTCTTTTTGGGGGGGTGACTCATGTTCTGATTCCTTGTTTTGCGGGCATATTACCCCGCAATCCGATAAACAGGTGACATCCTCAGGACATGATAAAAACATTTTTAGGTATTACAAGGGTATGTCCTTATGTATATTTTATAACTCATCCACAAAACTGACATCATCATTCATTCCTACCGAGGTCAGTCATGAACTTGAAAACTTGGACGGTTGGCTCCTTTGTGCTGGCGGGTTTGCTGGCCATCGCACTGCCATCGCAGGCCCAGCAGCAGCGAAAACTCACTGTTTGGTGGGTCAAAGGGTTTTACAAAGCCGAAGACGATGCGCTGTTCGAGGCCATCAAAAAGTTCGAAGCCAAGCACAAGGACATCAAAATCGAGTTGTCCCAGTACCCGATCCAGGACACGATCCCCAAGACCGTGGCCGCACTCGATTCTGGCTCTCCCCCTGATGTGGCTTACTCCGATGTGTACGATTTTCAGGTCACCGCCAAGTGGGCCTATGACGGCAAACTGGAAGACATCAGCTCTTTGATTGACCAGGTTCGAAACTCCTTCGAACCGAGTGCCTTGGCCACCACCTTCCTCTACAACAACGCCGACAAAAAGCGTGCCTATTACGCCTACCCCATCAAGCAACAGACGATGCACATCCAGTACTGGAAAGACATGCTGGCAGAAGCAGGCTTCAGCGACAAAGACATCCCCACCAAATGGGAAGATTACTGGGACTTCTGGTGCTCCAAGGTTCAGCCCGCTTACCGTCAAAAGTCAGGCAAGCGCGGCTTTGGCTCCGGTTTCCCCATGGGTGTGGACTCCAGCGATTCTTTCTATTCGTTCCTGACCTTTGCCGATGCTTATAACGTGAAGTTGGTCAACGATTCGGGCAAGCTTTTGGTGGATGACCCCGCTGTGCGCCAAGGCTTGATCAACGCCATGCGCGATTACACGGCAGCCTATTCAAAAGGTTGCACCCCGCCTTCTTCCACCAGCTGGAAGGACCCGGACAACAACGTGGCGTTCCACAACAAGACCACGGTCATGACCCACAACGCCACGATTTCGATCGCCGCCAAGTGGCTCGACGACATGAACAACGCCGCCCTGACCGCCGAGCAACGCGAAGCGGCCAAGAAAAACTACACCCAAAACATCGCTACCGCCGGCTTTCCCAACAAACCCGACGGCACCAAGATGACCTACCGTGCGGCGGTGAAAACCGGCGTTATTTTCAAAGACGCGAAGAACAAGGCCGATGCCAAAAAGTTCGTGGCCTTCATTCTGGAAGACGCCAACCTGACCCCCTATGTCGAGGGCTCTTTGGGCCGCTGGTTCCCGGTCACCAAGCTGGGCCAACAAAGTCCTTTCTGGAAGGGCGATCCGCACCGCCTGGCGGTCTACAACCAGTTCATGAATGGCACCACCCCGTTTGAGTTCACCAAGAATTTCAAGTTCACGGTGCTCAACAATGAAAACGTCTGGGCCAAGGCCATGAACCGGCACCTGAACGAAAAAGTGCCGCTCGACAAGGCCGTCGATGAAATGATCTCTCGCATCAAGGAAGTGGCAGGCGACTGAGCACCCCAAGGTGGAGGGATCTCAGGCCCGCCACCGATCCCTTTCCCTTGCCAGGCCACCCGATGGCTGAACCACGCACATGAACAGCGCTGTCGCCCCTGTGGCTCCCGCCATGCAACGCCTGTCCCCCTGGGTCTTTTGGGCCCGCTGGATGGTCGTGCCCTATTTGCTGATCTTTCTGGTCTTTGTGCTCTACCCGGTGTGCTACGGCCTTTGGCTGGCCAGGCACCCGGCCAGTTACGAAGCCTTGCTGGACGACCCGATTTTTTTCCGCACGGTCATCAACACCGTCATTTTTCTGGCCGTGGCCATCAACCTGAAAATGCTGGTCGCTTTGGCGTTGTCCGGGTTTTTCATCCATGATCGTTGGTGGATCAAGATCCTGTCGGTCATCTTCATCCTGCCCTGGGCCGTCCCCTCGATCCCCACCATCTTGTCGGTGCGCTTCATGCTGAACCCCGAATGGGGCGTGATCAACAGCACCATCTTTCGCTTCACCGGACTCGACGGCCCGAACTGGCTCAATGACCCGACACTGGGCTTGATGTTCTCGATGCTGATGCACATCTGGAAGTCCTTGCCTTTTTGGACCCTGATCCTGATGGCGGGCCGGTTGGCCATACCCACCGAGCAATATGAGGCAGCGTCGGTCGACGGGGCCACCCGTTGGCAGAAGTTTCGCTACATCACCTGGCCGTCGATGCGCAGCCTGTACCTGACTTCGACCATCTTGTCGGCCATTTGGACGCTGGGCGACTTCAACAGCGTCTACCTGCTGACGGGCGGTGGCCCGGCCGATCTGACCCATGTGCTGGCGACACTGGGCATCCGGTACCTGCGCCTGGATCGGGTGGATTTGGCCATGGCTTCGATCGTGGTTGCCCTGCCCTTGGTCTTGCCTCTGGTCTACTTCATGATGAAACGGTTGTCCAAATGAACATGCACGCCGTCACGCGTGAGGCCCGTTTGCTGCTGATCGGCATCCCGGTGCTGATCTGGACCCTGTTGCCCATCTATCACCTCGCCTTGTTTGCTTTTTCGCCCAAAGATGAAGGCACTCTGGGCAAGCTGTGGCCCGACCACCCGACCTGGCAAAACTTTGAAATCGCCTTCGCCAAAAAGCATTTTTACCTGAACCATTTCTGGGACCAAATCCTGAACTCGGTACTCATCGCCGTGGCGGTGGGTCTGCTGACGCTGTTCGTCTCGACCTGCGCTGCTTTTGCCATCAGCCGACTGAAGCTCAAAGGCGGGCGCACCGTCATGAACATGGCGCTGTTCACCTATTTCATCCCGGCCGCTTTTTTGGCTGTGCCCATGTACAAAACCATGGGCCTGTATGGTTTGCTCAACAGCCAGTGGGCGCTGATCCTGGCCATGGTCACGATCGCTTCGCCCTATTGCATCTGGGTGCTGAAACAGGCCAGTGACAAATTGCCGTTCGAGCTCGACGAGGCCGCGCGCATCGACGGTGCCAGTCCCTTGCAGCTCTTTGTGCTGGTGTATTTGCCCCTCATGACCCCGTCATTGGTGGCGGTGGGCACCTATGCCCTGCTGCTGGCCTGGAACGAGTACCTGTACGCGTTCTTGCTGTTGTCGCGCGATGAAAACCTGACCCTGGCTGTGGCGCTGGGCAACTTTTTGCAAGCCGATGACTCGCCCTGGGAATTGCTGATGGCCACCGGCCTGATTTATGCCCTGCCGCCGGCGGCCATTTATTACGCCTTCAAACGATACATGGTTTCCGGGTTGACCGCCGGTGCCGTCAAAAGCTGAGGACCCCGCATGTCATCCGTCTCGTTCCATCAAATCGAAAAAGTGTATGGCCAGAAGGTCAAGGTCATCCATGGCATCAGCTTTGAAATCCAATCCGGCGAATTCGTCGTGCTGGTCGGTCCCTCGGGCTGTGGCAAATCCACCCTGTTGCGCATGTTGGCGGGGTTGGAGGAGATCAATGGAGGTGAAATCCGCATCGATGATCAGGTCATCAACCACCTGGAATCCAAAGATCGCGACATCGCCATGGTGTTCCAAAGTTATGCGCTGTATCCGCACATGACGGTGCGTGACAACATGGGCTTTTCGCTCAAATTGCGCAAGGAAAGCCCGGCCACCATCGCCCAGCGGGTCGACCATGCGGCGCAAATCCTGAACCTGAGTGCCCTGCTCGACCGTTACCCGCGCGAGCTCTCGGGCGGACAGCGCCAGCGGGTCGCCATGGGCCGCGCCATCGTGCGCGACCCCAAGGTGTTTTTGTTCGACGAGCCCTTGTCCAACCTCGACGCCAAGTTGCGGGTCGCCATGCGGGCCGAAATCAAGGCCCTGCATCAGCGCCTGAAGACCACCACGGTGTATGTGACCCACGACCAGATCGAGGCCATGACCATGGCCGATCGGATCGTCGTCATGCACGACGGCATCATCGAGCAGATGGGCACGCCGCTGGAACTGTTCGACCGCCCGCGCAACCTGTTCGTGGCTCAATTCATCGGCTCGCCCGCCATGAACCTGATCCAGGGCGTGGTGGAGGGCCAACACCTGAAAGCCCACGGACAGCTCTGGCCTTTGCCCCAGGGCACATCGGCGGTTCAGGGTCAACCATTGCACTATGGCATTCGTCCCACCGACTTGCGCTTGGGCGTGTCGGGTGTTCAAGCCAAAGTCATCGTTGTTGAGCCCACGGGGGCTGAAACCGAGTTGTTGCTCCAAGTGGGTGAGCAGCAGATCATTGTGGTCACCCATGGTCGCACGGCCATACGGCCGGAAGAAACCGTGCACTTGGAGATCGCCACCGACAAAGTGCATTTGTTCGATGGCGACCGTGGTGAGCGCATCTGAACATGGAGCGTCGGCACCTGACCCCCGAGCAATGGCGAATCTACGAGCGCGATGGCTGGTTGGTACCGGACCTTCGGTTGGAGCCTTCTTATGTTGCCGAATTACAAGACGCGCTCAATGAGTTGATCCGCAACAACCCCGGTGTGCGACCCGAAAAACTGGTCAGCGCTCATGTGGAGGGAGACAACCGAGAGGGGGTCAAGGGCAGCAAGCGTTTTTTGGAACTTGCCATGCACGCGCCCATCGTCGATCTGGTTCAGGATTTGATCGGCCCCAACATCATCTTGTGGGGTTGTCATGTCTTTTGCAAACCACCTGACGAAGGGTATGAAACCCCTTGGCACCAAGACGGACACTATTGGCCCATTCGCCCATTGGCCACTTGCACGGTCTGGGTGGCGTTGGAGCCCAGCAACCGTAACAATGGTTGCCTTCGGGTCATACCGGGTTCACACCGCGATCAAAAACTGCACCCGCATTTGCACGAAGATCGCACCGACCTGACCCTGCAACAACGCATGGCAGAGGGCACTTTCGATGAAACCCAGGCGGTCGACATCGAACTCGAACCCGGGCAGATGTCGATGCACGACGTCTACATGATCCATGGCGCCCAAGCCAATCGCTCGACCCAACGTCGCACCGGGGTCGCTTTGCGTTACATGCCGGCCAGTTCACATTTTGACCGCAGCCTGAAACCCGTCGATGGCAAAACCGGCGTGCCGGTCAGCTTTGCCACTCGGCCGCTGTGGTTGCTGCGCGGACGTGATGTGAGCGGGCGCAATGACTTTGCGATTGGGCATCGTCGTTGAAGCCGCCTGCGTCCCGTCGGACATTCAAGCTTGTTTTTCTGCCGGCTTGAACTGCAAGGCTTTGTATTCCAAAAACTCGTCCAGGCCATATTTGCCGTTTTCGCGGCCATGGCCCGACTGTTTGTAGCCGCCAAAGGGCGCGTTCATGTTGAAGGGCGCGCCGTTGATGTCGACCTGACCGGTGCGGATGCGTCGTGCCACCTTCACCGCATGCGCTTCGTCCTGGCTCCAGACGCCGCCGCCCAGACCATAAATGGTGTCGTTGGCGATGCGGATGGCCTCCTCTTCATCGCGGTAAGCGATGATCACCAGCACCGGGCCAAAGATTTCTTCACGGGCCAGGGTGTGATCGGGTTTGACCACCAGCACCGTGGGCTGCACGAAGTAGCCCTGGTTGAGGGCCGGTCGCTCGGCACCACCGGCCACCAACTCGGCGCCCTCTTTGAGGCCCAGTTCGATGAAGTTCAAGACGCGGTCGCGCTGCGCGGCACTGACCAGCGGCCCCAAACGGGTGTTTTCGTCCAGGCTTGGGCCCAGGGTCAGCTTGGCCACGGCGGCCGCAGCCAAGGCCTTGGCCTCGGCCAATTGATCCACATGCACCAACATGCGGGTGTGGGCCGAACAGGTCTGACCGCTGTTGAGCATGCAGGCCGACACACTGCCTTTGACGGCCGCGGCCAAATCAGCGTCGGGCAGGATGACGCTGGCCGATTTGCCACCCAACTCCAGCGCCACACGCTTGATGCTTTGAGACGCCAATTCGCCCACGCGCTTACCGGCACGGGTCGAACCGGTGAAGCTGACCATGTCCACTTCGGGATGGCCGGACAACACTTCGCCCACCACCGGGCCCGCGCCGTTGACCAGGTTGAAAACGCCGGGCGGGAAACCGGCTTCGTGGATGATCTCGGCCAGGATCATGGCGTTGATCGGGGCCACTTCGCTGGGCTTGAGCACCACGGTGCAACCGGCCGCCAGAGCGGGGGCGACTTTGAGCGTGATTTGGTTGAGCGGGAAGTTCCAGGGCGTGATGCAGCCCACCACCCCCACCGGCTCGCGCACCACCAGCGAGTTGCCGACTTTTTCCTCCCATTCGAAGCGGCGCGCCTGTTTGGCGGCATTGCCCCAGTTGAACACGGGGCCGCCCACTTGCACCATGCGCGAGAGCTTGATTGGCATGCCGACCTCGCGCGCAATGGCTTGCGCCATTTCTTCGGTGCGTGCTTTCAAGCCCTCGACCACCTTGTCGATCAGGGCGCAACGGGTTTCCAGCGGGGTTTGCGACCAAGCATCGAAAGCGGCGCGAGCGGCCATCACCGCTTGCTCGGCCTCGGCGGCGGTGCCCTGCGGCACGGTCGCGATCACTTCTTCGGTGCTCGAATCGTGCACGGCAAAAGTGGCGCCGGAACTGGCTTTGACCCACTGCCCGTTGATGTAATGCGAGTCATAGACTTTCATGTCGGTCTCCTGAATTAAAATTCATTTGTCTTAATATTCTGCATTATATTGCATATTGCGAACTTGGCAAGACAGTCCAATGGGGGTCAGACGTGACCCCAAACCAGCATCACGTCACGCCCCTCGACCAGCAAATCAACCTTGGCGCCCACCGGCAAGCAGACCCGGGTGGCCACATGGCCAAAGGGCAGATCGGTCATCACGGGGACCTTGACTTGGGATCGCAGCCAGGCCACGACCGAGGGCATGCCAAAACCCTTGTCGTGTGGGCTCAATTTGTATTCGGTGAACTGCCCCAGGACGATGGCCTTTTGGCGCGCCAACACACCGGCGTGCAGCAGTTGGCTCAACAGGCGCTCGATCCGATAGGGGTGCTCGCCCACGTCTTCCAGAAACAGCACGCCGCCGGACACGGTAGGAAAATAGGGGCTGCCCAGCAAGCTGCACAACACCGACAGGTTGCCACCCCACAGTTGGGCGTCGCGCGCCCATACACCGGATTTTCGGGACGCCAGCGCCTTCGATGCCGCCACACCCATGCGCCAACCGGTGCCCTCGCCTTGCTCGGCCAACAGGTCGTCAAAGCAGTCGCTGGTGATGTCATCCACCACATCGCTGCCCTCGCCCGTGGCGCCAAAACTGTCCAGCAATGAAGGGCCGGCCCAGGTGATGCGGCCGGTGCGCGCCAGCACCGCCAGTTGCATGGCCGTGAAATCGCTGTACCCGACCCAGGCCATGCCCCGGTCGATGGATTGGGCGATGGCCTTGTAGGGCAGTTGGGGCAACAAACGGGTCAGGCCGTAGCCACCACGGCTGATCAGGCTGGCACTAGCGCCAGAGCGCGCCGCACGCTCGATGGCCGCGACGCGTTCGGCATCGTCGCCGGCAAAACGGGTCACGCTTTTCAAGGCCGCCGGGTCGACGGTCACTCGATGGCCCCGGGATTTCAGAAATTGAACCCCGCGTTTGAACGCGACGCGGTCGCGCACGGCACCGCTGGGGGAGTAAATGTAGAGATCAGACATGCATGCATTCAATCACAAAGTTTGGTCAGCGCCCGGCGGGCGATGGGCTCGCCATGCTCTTGCACGAAATGGCCTGCGGCATCGATCAGCCAGGGCTGGGGACAGCCTTTGATATGCGCGGCCAGTTCGCGCATGACGGGTGGGCCCAGCACCGGGTCTTGGGCGCCCACGGCCAGCAGGGTGCGACCTGTCCATCGCTCGCGCCAAAAATCGCGCGCCTGCCGTGCGATGGCGGCCCCCGGGCTGTCGACGAACTCGGGCACCATGGGCGGAAAGGCGCGCAAAGCCGCGCGGTAACCCGCATCGGGGAACGGCGCATCGTAGGCCGCGCACTCGGCCGGACTCAGGTGCGGGTTACCCCGGGCAAAAAGCCGCGACACCGAAAATTCGGGGTTCTTGGCGCACATTTCGCGCCAGGCGACAAAGCCCGCCGACAGGGGCTGCTCGCCGGTCGTGAGGGTGGTGTTCATCACCAACAAGGCGCGATACCGATCAGGTGCGGCCATGGGCAAGGTCAGGCCCAAAATACCGCCCCAGTCCTGCACCACCAGGTTGACTTGCCGCAAATCCAGGCGTTCGATGAATTGCAACAAGACCTCGCGATGCCAATCAAAGGTATGGGCCGTTGCTTTTTTGGGGTGATCGCTTTTGCCAAAGCCTGGCATGTCTGGGGCCACCACCCGATGACCGGCGGCCAGCCACACCGGGATCATCTTGCGATACAAATAACTCCAGGCCGGGTTACCGTGCAAACAAAGCCAAGTGACGGGTGCGTCACGCGGACCTTCGTCCAGGAAGTGCATGCGCAGGCCCTTCAGAGCCGGCAAGTCATTCAGGTAATGCGGTGCCCAAGGGTAGTCGGGCAAGCCTTCAAAGGCCGAGTCCGGCGGGCGCAGCGCATCATCGCGCAGTGGCCAGGGGTTGTGGCGCTTGCCCTGAAAAAAGGATTTGAGGAGGGCTGCGCTTTCATCGGCCAGCACACCGCCTTCAACCCAGGTTTGGTGGTTCAGGCGGGGTTCGTCAAACAAGTTCAGCACCGAGCCGGCGGCTCCGGTTTTGGGGTCGGCGGCACCGTAAACCACCCGGTCGATGCGGGCGTGCAAGAGGGCCCCGGCGCACATCGGGCACGGCTCCAGCGTCACATACATCTGACAGCCCTGCAAGCGGTAATTGCCCAACACCTGCGCCGCTTGTCGCAGGGCCAAAATTTCGGCATGGGCGCTGGGATCGTGCGTGGCGATGGGCGCGTTGCAGGCTTGGGCGATGACTTGGCCGTCTTTGACCACCACGGCCCCCACCGGCACCTCGCCCTTGCCTTGGGCCAGGCGCGCCTGAGCGAGCGCGAGTTGCATGAACTCCGTTTCGCTCATGTCCCCTGCCCCGTCAAACCCAGGTCCTGCATCCACTGCGCCAATTCGCGTTCGCGCGGCTTGCCCTGGGCATAGGCGGCCCACATGGCCGCATGCGACTCGGGGCGATGCTGGTTGAGTTTGACCTTGGTTTGGACCTCGGTGACGCTGAACTCATAAGCGGCAATCGCCGCCAGCATGCCGTGGGTGTATTTTTCGGGCAAACCCCGCCAATGCGCCGCATATGGGGGGTCGTGGTCGCCGATGAGTTGCTTGAGCATGGCGTCCTTGGCTTCCTCGCCCTCCAACAGACGAACCCGGGCTTTGACCAGCACGCTGAGGTAATTCCAGGTGGGCACCCGTTGTTCGTCGGGGTAGACGCGGGTCGACATGAAGGCATGCGGGCCCATGAACGACAAACTCACATCGGGGCGCAGCTCCAGGTGTTGCACCTGAGGGTTGGCGCGAGCCAGATGCCCCAACAAAACGCTGGGCATGCCATCGGGCCCGGTTTGATCCAGCTTGATCGGCAAATGCGAGATGAAAGGGTCTCCGGCCGCATCCAGGCTGACCAGCGTCGCCAATGGATGCTCACGCAACAATCGGCAAGTGACGTCAGGGTCGCGGTGATCGAATTGTCGGGGCAGGTACATGGCTTACTCCTGCCCCGATTCTAGGGCTCGTTCATGCGTGAGCGAGCCCGGAGCTCATGTGCGCCAGCGCGCGGGCAGGATGCGCAAGGCGTTTTCGCGGTCGATGGCGCGCAGTTCGGCCGCACCAAAGACCTTGCTCAAGCCCTGTACATGCTCAATGCCGGTGCGGTACGGGTAGTCGGTGCCAAACACGATCTGACTGACATCGACCAGCTTGGTCAATGAGGCCATGGCGATCGGGTTGGCGGCTTGGGCGGTGTCGTAATAAAAACGCTTGAGCAGGCCCATGACCACGTCGTAGTCAAAACCGCGCTGCTTCAATTCCGGAATGCGAACTGCCTGGGTGTTGAAGCGCTCGGTCAGGGCAGAAACGGTGCCACCGGCATGCGAGAAGATGAAGTTGATGTTTGGGCAACGTTGCGCCGTGCCCGAGTAGATGAGGCTGGCGATGGTGCGGGTGGTGTCGGTGCCGTATTCGATGATGACCGCCGGCACGCCGGTGTCCAGGTTGGTGCAACACGCCGGGTTGTTGGGGTGGGTGTAAGCGGTGGCCTTGCGTCGGTTGAGCTCGTCCATGACCGGGGCAAACGACTTGTGGCCCAGCCATTTGTCGTCGTAACTGGTCATGAACGCCACACCGTCGGCTTTGAGCACATCAAAGGCGTATTCAATTTCCCGCAGCGTCGCATCGACGTGCGGCATCGGCAACAGGGCAAAGACCCCGAAGCGCCCCGGATACTGATCGGCCAGCTTGCGGGCATATTCATTGGAAGCCCGCGCCACGGCAGCGGCTTCGGCTGCAGGCAAAAAGCCCACTGCCGGCAAGGTGGGCGAGGTCATCGAGGTGGCGATACCGGCCTGATCCATGTCGTCCAGCGACTTTTGCGGTGTCCAGTTGTTGACCGGGGGCGAATCAAGTCGGGCTTTTTTCAGGGCTTGCACCCAAACCGGTGGTGACAGGTGATGGTGGACATCGATGCGGTGCGGCTTGGCTGGCGAGGCCACCGATGCGCATCCCACAGTGCCCAAGGCACCCGCCGCCCCCAGCCCAGCCAAAGATTGCAAAAAACCCCGTCGCGACGCACCGGGGTGGCAGGCGCAAAGGCCAGTGTAATGATGGGAACGTTGCACAACTGTCTCCTTTTGTGGTTTTGATGATTCATTCCAACAGGACTGACCCCGCCTGAGGATCAAGACAAACCCGCATGGTTTCACCTGGGTGACTAAAATCACCTTTGGCCGTACCCCTTCCATCTTTCTCACAGGACACCGCATGAAAAGAATGACCGTGATCGACCGACTGGCCGCAGTATGTGCCTTGACTTTGACCCTGATGCCCGCCGCCTGGGCCGGCAAAACCCTGGATCAAATCAAACAAAAAGACCAACTCACCTGCGGGGTGAGCACCGGGGTCAGCGGCTTCAGTGCCGCCGACAGCCAGGGCAAGTGGAGCGGCATGGATGTGGACGTGTGCAAAGCCATCGCCGCCGCCGTGCTGGGCAGCCCTGACAAAGTGCGCTATGTGCCACTGTCCGCGCCGCAGCGCTTTACTGCTTTGCAATCGGGTGAAATCGACGTCTTGTCGCGCAACACCACGGTCACCCTGAGTCGCGACACCGCCCTGGGCCTGAGCCTGACCGCGGTTTTGTTCTACGACGGCCAGGGCTTCATGGTGCCGGCCAAGTCGGGCATCAAATCGGCCAAGCAGCTGAAAAACGCCACCGTCTGCGTGCAGTCGGGCACCACCACCGAGAAGAACCTGAGCGATTACTCTCGCGCCCACAAATTGGGCATCAAGCCGGTGGTCTTTGAAAAACTGGACGCTTCCAACGCCGCCTACTTTTCGGGTCGTTGCCAGGCGTACAGCACCGACGCGTCCGGACTGGCTTCGATTCGCTCGCGCGAGGCCAAAAACCCCAAAGAACACGTGATCTTGCCCGAACTCATTTCCAAAGAGCCCTTGGGCCCCATGGTGCGCAAAGGCGATGACGAGTGGCTGTCGATCGTGCGCTGGACCGTGCATGGCCTGATCGAGGCCGAAGAACAAGGCATCACCAGCGAGAACCTGCAAAAACTGCTGGCCGAGAGCAGCGACCCGGTCGTGTTGCGCTTGCTGGGCAAAGGCGAAGACCTGGGCAAGATGCTGGGTCTGGACAAAGAATGGCTGCAACGTGCGATCTCTGCGGTGGGCAACTACGGCGAGATCTTCGAGCGCAACGTCGGCGAAAAAACCCCGGTCGGGCTGAAACGCGGCAGCAATGCCCTGTGGACCCGGGGCGGCTTGCTCTACGCCATGCCCTTGCGCTGATCGGTGATCATGAAGGCCCTGCGCCGTCACGCTGCCCTGCTGGTTCAGGCTGCCCTGGTGCTGGGCCTGCTGGCCTTGCTGGCTGTGCTGGCCAGCAACACCCTGACCAACATGCGCATGCGGGGCATCCAGACCGGCTGGGATTTTTTGCTGGAGCCGGTGGGCTTTGACATTTCAGAGAGTTGGCTGACCCACACCGCCGAGCATCCCTTTTGGCATGCTTTTTTGGTCGGACTGGTCAACACCCTGCGGGTGGCCGTGCCGGGCATCGCCCTGGCCACCCTGCTCGGGTTGCTGGTGGCGGTGGCCCGCATCAGCACCCACCCGCTGGCGCGCGCCCTGGCACGCAGCTACATCGAATTGCTGCGCAACGTGCCGCTGCTGATCTTGCTGCTCATGGGCTACATTGCCCTGATTGACTTCATGCCTGATCCCCAGCAGGCTTGGCTCATCGGTCCCCTTGAATGGAGCAAAGCCGGACTGCTCTGGGGGGAGCACGGCAACGGACTCAGCCCTGAATACCTGGCCCTTTGGCTGGGCCTGAGTTTGTACACCTCGGCCTTCATTGCCGAAGTGTTTCGTGCCGGCATCGAGGCCGTGCCCAAGGGACAGACCTGGGCCGCCCTCAGCCTGGGGATGCAGGCTTGGCCGGTCTTGCGCTGCGTGGTGCTGCCTCAGGCCTTGCGGGTCTCGGTGCCGCCATTGACCAGTCAATATCTGAACCTGACCAAGAACTCCTCTTTGGCGGTGGCCATCGGCTATCCGGATCTGGTCAGCATCGCCAACACCTCGCTCAATCAGACCGGGCGTGCGGTGGAGTGCATTGCCCTGATCATGCTGATCTACCTCGGCCTGTCTTTGCTGACCGCCTGGCTCATGAACCGATACAACCGCAGGGTGACCCGGCATGCGCACTGAGGCCCGCATCGGTTTTTGGCGCGCCTGTTGGTCCAGCCCGATCAGCGCCACCATCACCGTGGCTTTGCTGCTGTTGCTCGCGCCGCTGATCTGGGCCCTGCTGGATTGGGGCGTGTGGCAAGCGATCTGGCGCCCCGACTTGGCGGCTTGCGACGCTGCACGCGGGCATGGGGCCTGCTGGGGCGTGATCGCCGAAAAACACCGCGTCATTTTGTGGGGTCGTTACCCGCATGAAGAACACTGGCGCCCCCTGTTGGCCAGTTTGGTCATGGTGGCCCTGTTGGCTCACACGGCTCGACCATCGTCCTGGACCCGCCGCTTGGCCGCTTGGTGGGCGCTGGCCGCCTTGCTGACCTGGGTGCTGATGGCCGGTCGCCTCGGCCCCTGGGCCTTGACCCCTTTGGGCCTTCCCCCCGTCGCCACCGACCAATGGGGCGGTCTGGCATTGACCCTGATGCTGGCCATCGTCAGCATCGCACTGGCGTTTCCGCTGTCCATTGCGCTCGCCTTGGGTCGGCGATCCAGCTGGCCCGTGCTGCGTTCGGTCTGCGCCGGGCTGATCGAGTTGGTGCGCGGGGTGCCACTGGTCAGTGTGCTGTTCATGGCCAGTTTCATGTTGCCCATGTTGTTGCCCGCCGGTCAATCGCCCGATGTGCTGCTGCGCGTGCTGGGCGCCCTGACCCTGTTTTTGGCGGCCTATCTGGCCGAGGTGGTGCGTGGCGGTCTGCAAGGCGTGCCCGAAGGCCAGCGCCTGGCCGCCACCGCCTTGGGTCTGAGCCCGTGGCAAGCCCACCGCGAGGTGTTGCTGCCCCAAGCCCTGATGAACAGCCTGCCGGCCCTGGTCAACCACTTCATCGGCCTGTTCAAAGACACCTCTTTGGTGACCATCGTCAGCCTGTACGAATTGTCCGGCGCCTTGTCGCTGGCCTTGTCGGGCGATGCCGACTGGCGACCCTTCAAGATCGAAGCCTACGTCTTCATTGCCCTGATCTACTTTGCGTTTTGCTTCAGCCTGTCCAGTTACAGCCAACGCTGGCAACAACGCCTGTCTCAAAGGACCACATGACCCCTGCCCTCAAACCCCTGCGCGGCATCCGCGTGCTCACCCTGGCCCTGAACCTGCCCGGCCCCGCCGCCGTGATGCGCCTCAAAGCCATGGGGGCGACTTGCACCAAGTTAGAACCTGTGACCCCGGATGGTGGCAGTGGCGACCCCATGGCGCACTACCGCCGTCAGGCCTATGAGCAAATGCACCTTGGCATGAAAGTGGTCGCTGCAGATCTGAAGCAAGCCAGCGGTCAAAAGAAACTGCACGCCCTGCTTCAAAAGACCGATGTGCTGATCACCTCGTTTCGCCCTTCGGCCCTGAAAAAACTGGGGATGGACCCCCGGCAACTGGCACAGACCTACCCGGCCCTGATCCAGGTCTCCATCGTGGGTGCGCCCGGCGCACAGGCCGAAGAGCCCGGCCACGACCTGACCTACATGGCCGAATGCGGCCTGGTCAACGACTTGTCTTTGCCCGCGAGCCTGTTTGCCGACATGGGCGGGTCGCTGCTGGTGACCGAGGCCGTGCTCCAAGGCTTGATCCTGCGCCAACACAACAAGGGCCAGGGCAACCGGCACGAGGTGGCCCTGAACGTGGCCGCCGCCTACCTGGGCTTGCCCCGCCACTGGGGACTGACCACACCCGACGGGGCGGTGGGCGGCGCCCATGCCGGTTATCGGGTGTATGCCTGCAAAGGCGGACGGGTGGCGGTAGCGGCACTCGAACCGCACTTTGCCAAGTCGCTGTGCACCGTCGCCGGCCTGCCCGCCCAGGGTGACCTGAAACACATGATGAAGCCGGCCACGCACCGCAAGCTGGAGGCCTGGTTTGCCAGCCAAACCCGCTCGCAACTCAAACGCCTGGCCACGCAACACGACATTCCCCTGCACACCCTGTAAGGCCAACGCATGATCGACCACCTCGACCACCTGGTGCTGACCACCACCGACGAAGCCGCCTGCGTGGACTTTTACACCCGCGTCATGGGCATGACGCTGGAATCGTTCATCGGCGGCACCCCGCCCGTCGAGCGCAAGGCCTTCAAATTTGGCCAGCAGAAAATCAACCTGCACCTCAAGGGCCATGAACACAACCCCAAGGCCCACCTGCCAGTGCCGGGGGCGCTGGATTTGTGCTTCATCGCCGACCGACCGCTGGAGCAGGTGATTGCGCACCTGAATCAGTGCCAGTGGCCCATCATCGAAGGCCCGGTGATGCGCACCGGCGCCACCCAAAAGATCAGATCGGTCTATGTGCGAGACCCCGACCTGAACCTGATCGAGATTTCTGAATTGGCTTGAAACTTTCTCGCACAAAGTGCATGCATCACACGCATGGCCTGAATCATTCGTGTGAAATGAACTGATCAACAACCTGTCAGAGCGCAAACTGATGGACTGCTTCAATCGACTGGGTTATGACATCGAAATCAATGTCAAACGCACCAAGTCCACTCAGGACAGTTTGGTTTTGAATGCAGTCTGATGAGAGTTCAATCGGCAGAACCTGATTGGCCTTTCACAGCTGGCTTGAACAAAACACTCTTTTAAAATCTGTAGACCCTATTCGTTGGGACATATCGCTACCCTGGAAGTCGTCAAGGTGGGATGCGAAGGCAAAGACCTATTTTCCGTAAATTCAAGATTTAATCTTGAATTTACGGAAAGTTCTTCAATCGATGTGGACTGCCATGAACATGATCAAGATGAGAAACTGAAGCTCATGACAAGTCGATCATGATGTGGGATGAGGCCAACTGCTCGCTGAAGCGCATCAAGCAAACATCTGCATCTGCTCGTTTTTCAAAGATTCGATGCGATGCGACAGCTTGATTTTTTCTTCTGCCTTGCGCTTGGCCTGATCTGACATGTGGGTCAGCAGTTCTTCAAGTTGTCCCACATTGCCGATGTTAATGTTGGATGGACGTGTCCACGCCATCGGCATCCCCCACCAAGACCTCCAGATCTTGGGCGACCACCTTGTCGAGCCTCACCCGAATGTTGGCATCGAGGTGTTTGATGCTCATGGATCCGGCAATGAAAACGCGTTGATTCATTTTTTAATGGCTGTACGTGAGCGCGGCAACATAGATGTTACGCACCTTTGAATAACCGCGCAACAGATCACAGGCAGCTTCCAACGATGCCCCCGAGGCATACAAATCGTCGATGAACCATGACTATAGGCAGATCCAGATAACCTCACCACATCATCGTCGGTCTTTTTTGCAGCCCGCTTAGTTGGCAGCATCTGATAAAAGGCCAGCAGTCAGATCGTATTGCCCCGAAACCCAGGGAATTAAGTCCCGAGTCCGTTAATGTGCATGTCATCGTAGTTGCCGCCGAAATGCATGCCTCCAAACGCAAGTCTGAACAAACTTTTAACCTCATCGATCCTGCACAGCCGTGGGCTCAATGATCTGAATTTGGTTTTTCGAATTTAACCATTTCACGCCGGGCGTGTCGCCAGGTTCAGCCACGGCAAAGCAGGCCAAGGCGAACGCATCTGCGCCTGCTCTCCCCCAAAAACCACGCAACCGCTGCCCAGCATATTCGGATGGTGGTTTTGAAACCGTTGCAAGCCTTTGAAATAATCGGCGTTGATCGTGGCACCTGCCTTGATTTCAACGCCATGCACCTGGTGTCCATTGGGAATGATCAGATCCACCTCATTGCCGTCGGCGTCGCGGTAAAAATAAATGGGGCTGTTTTCAGCTTGGTTGTAGCGATCCTTCAAAGCTTCATTGATCACAAAATTCTCAAACAAAGCACCCCACAAAGGGTCCCGGAACACCTGATCGGCCGTGCGCAGGCCAAGCAACCAACAGGCCAAGGCGGTGTCATGAAAATACAGTTTGGGCGATTTGATCAAACGCTTGCTGGTGTTGACAAACCAGGGCGGCAATAAATGCACAATGAAACTGGTTTGTAGCAAGTCCATCCAGGCCTTGGCCGTAGGTTGTGAAATGCCGGCGTCATTGGCCAAGCTGTTGAGGTTCAGCAATTGCCCGGTTCGACCAGCACATAAGCGAACAAACAACTCAAATTGGCTCAGATTGTGAACAGCGCTGAATTGTCGCAAATCGCGCTCGACGTAAGTCGCGAAATAGTCGCCCATGGCCTGTGATGGATTGAGTTTTTGGTCATGAATGCGGGGATAAAACCCTTTGAGAAGGCACTCCGCCAAGGACATCCGACCTGTGGCGTTGATGGTTCGCACGCTGTTCACTTCGGCCAACGTCAAAGGCAGCAGTCTTAATAGAGCCGTACGCCCGGCAAGAGACTGAGAGACCTGCGTCATGAGTTCAAATTGTTGGCTGCCGGTCAAGATGAATCGACCGGGCGTGCCCCGTGCATCCACCATGGTTTGTATGTATGAAGGCAATTGGGGCGCGCGCTGAATTTCATCAATGATGGCACCACGCTGATATTGAGTCAGGAAACCGCGTGGATCTGAAATGGCGAATTGACGCACATCCGGGTCTTCGAGAGAAACGTATGGATGATCTGGGAACACCATCCGGGCCAGCGTGGTCTTGCCACTCTGGCGTGGCCCCACCACTGTGACCACAGGGTACTGGCTGGCCAAGTTCCGAAAAACCGTTTCAATTTGGCGACGAATCATGAACCGCATTGTAGCGAATTTCCGTATTTTCAAAATTCAATCTTGAAAATACGGAAAATTTCGTCACAGGCCATGGGTGGCGTCCAGCCCGGTTTCAGGGCTGGCTCAACGGGGCTTTGAGCCACCCCCTCAACCTCTCCACCCCCTCCTCCAAGCGCCCCAGGTCTTTCGACGCAAAGCACCAACGCAGCCACCCCTTGGATGTGTCGCCAAAGGCCTCGCCCGGGGCCAAACCCAGCCCGGCTTCGCTGACCAGCCGTTTGGCCAGTTCCACCCCGTCGTCAAAGCCCGGCAGTTTGAAGAACACATACATGCCCGCCGGCGCAGCGGCGGCTTGCACGCCGGGGATGTCGTTGAGCAAGCGCACCAGTGTGTCGCGGCAGGTGCGCAGGTGATCCACCAGAGGCGGGGTGATCTGTGAGGTGTGTGCCAGCGCGGCCAATGCCGCACGCTGCGCGAACACCGGCGCACAAGAGGTGTTGAACTCGATCAGCTTGCCCACGGTGTCGGTCAGGCTGGCCGGCGTCACCAGCCAACCCAGGCGCCAACCGGTCATGAGGAAGCTTTTGGAAAAACTGTGCGCCACCATCAGCGCATCGTCGGGTTGGGCGAGGTCCAAAAACGATGGGGCGCAGGGGGCGTCGCCGTAATACAGCCGCTCGTACACCTCGTCGGCCAAAATCCAGGTGCCGGTCTGGCGGCAGTGTTGCAAGATGGCTTGCTGCTCGTCGCGCGTCAGCGTCCAGCCGCTGGGGTTGTTGGGCGAGTTCAGCACCAACAACCGGGTGTGCGGGGTGATGCAACGCAACAGCGCATCCACATCCAGCTGCCACAAGCCGTTGACCGGTTGCAGGCTGAAGGTGCGCACGTCGGCGCCCAAAATTTTCGGCTGGGCGATCAGGTTGGGCCAAATGGGCGTGACCACCAGGCACTCGTCCCCTGCCCCCAAAATCGCCTGCATGGCCAGCATCAGCGCACTCACCCCGCCCGAAGTCACGCTGATGCGATCGTGCGTCAGGCTGGCCTGATGCGGGTGCAGCGTGCGGGTGTAGTGTGCGATGGCCTGGCGCAGTTCAGGCAAGCCCAGGTTGTGGGTGTAAAAGGTCTCTCCCTTTTGCATGGATTCGATGGCGGCTTGTCGCACCACCTCGGGCGTGACCTGGTCGGATTCACCGAACCAAAAGGCCAGCACATCGTCACGCCCCATGCCGGCGTTGGCCACATCCCGGATCTTGGATGATTGCAATTGGGCGATCGGTGGGCGCAAGGGCTTCATGGGAGAATTCGAGCAAGAAAGATTCACCATGGTACCCGAGACACAACGCATCACCCTGAAAGATTTCCGGTTTCACACTGGCGATGTTTTGCCTGAAATCACCCTGCACTGCACCACCTGGGGCAACCATCAAGGGCAGCCTGTGATGCTGCTGCACGGCACCAACGGTTCGGCCGCCGGACTGGTCACGGCCGAATGGCAACAAACCCTGTTCGGCCCCGGTCAGCCGCTGGATTTGGCCCACCATTGGGTCATCGTGCCCGACGCCCTGGGTTGCGGGCGCAGCACCAAACCCTCGAACGGTTTGCGGGCGAAGTTTCCGAACTACAACTACGCCGACATGGTGCAGGCGCAACACCGCCTGCTCACCGAAGGCCTGGGCGTGCAGCACTTGCGCGCCATCATCGGTTACTCGATGGGTGGCATGCACACCTGGTTGTGGGCGCAGTCATACCCGGGTTTCATGGACCTGGCCGTGCCCATGGCCTGCATGCCCACGCCCATTTCGGGGCGCAATTGGATGATGCGGCGCATGGTGATCGACGCCATCCGGCAAGACCCCGAATGGATGGGGGGCGACTACCAGCGGCCTTTGCGCTCCGCCCACTTTGCCCTGACTTACTATGCCGTGGCCACCAGTGGCGGCACCTGGGGGCTGTACAAAGCCGGCCGGGACCAGCAGACTGCCAGTGCGTGGCTCGATGCCAAACTGGCTCAGGCCCCCATTGCCGACGCCAACGACGCGCTGTACCAGTACGAGGCAGCGGGCGACTACGACGCCAGCCTGAATTTGGAACAGATACAGGCGCAAGTCCTGGCGATCAATAACATCGACGATGAACGCAACCCGCCCGAATTGGGCCTGATGGAGGCGGCCATGCAACGGGTGCGCCATGGCCGGGCGTTGTGGGTGCCCGCCAGCGACAAAACCGTGGGCCATGCCACGCTGGGTTCACCGCGCTGGTGGAAAGACGACTTGGCTGCCGAGTTGGACCAGCTCTGAAGCTTCAGCCCTTTTTGCGCGGCGGCAGACCGGTGTGCTGGGTCTGGAAGTTGCCGCGCCGGGGCTGACCTGACTTGACCGTCTTGCTCGGCGTGCTGTTCTTGCGCCGGGCACTGGTGTAAGACCCATCGGTTTGGGGTTGCCAGGTGGGAATCAGGTGGTGTTTGCCGTTACCGATCAGATCGGCTCGGCCCATGGCCTTGAGGGCTTCGCGCAAAAGGGGCCAATTGTTGGCGTCGTGGTAGCGCAAAAACGCCTTGTGCAGACGGCGACGACGCTCGCCGCGAACGATGTCCACCGCTTCACTGCCCGGTGTGATTTTGCGCAGCGGGTTGCGACCGCTGTGGTACATGGCTGTGGCGGTGGCCATGGGGCTGGGATAAAAGGTCTGCACCTGGTCGGCCCTGAAACCGTTTTTCTTCAGCCACAGAGCCAGGCTGACCATGTCTTCGTCGCGCGTGCCCGGGTGGGCGGCAATGAAATAAGGGATCAGGTACTGCTTCTTGCCGACTTCGGCACTGAAGCGGTCGAACATTTCTTTGAATCGATCATAGGTGCCGATGCCCGGCTTCATCATCTTGGACAGCGGGCCCTCTTCGGTGTGCTCGGGAGCGATCTTGAGGTAGCCGCCCACATGGTGCTGCACCAGCTCCTTGACGTATTCGGGGGACTGCACCGCCAGGTCGTAGCGCAAGCCCGAGCCGATCAGGATTTTTTTGATGCCGCGCAGCGTGCGCGCCTTGCGGTACAGGCGTATCAGCGGGCCGTGGTCGGTGGTCAGGTTCTGGCAGATGCCGGGGTAGACGCAGCTGGGTTTGCGGCAAGCCGCTTCGATCTCGGGACTGCGGCACCCCAGTCGGTACATATTGGCTGTCGGACCACCCAGGTCAGAGATGACCCCGGTGAAACCTTTGACTTTGTCGCGGATGTCCTCGACTTCGCGCAGGATCGAAGCCTCACTGCGACTTTGGATGATGCGACCTTCGTGCTCGGTGATCGAACAAAAGGTGCAACCGCCAAAGCAGCCGCGCATGATGTTGACCGAAAAGCGGATCATCTCCCAGGCCGGGATCTTGGTCTCGCCGTCGTGACCGCCCTGTTCGTCGGCATAAGCCGGATGCGGGCTGCGGGCGTAGGGCAAATCAAACACCAGATCCATCTCGGCGGTGGTCAGCGGGATCGGCGGCGGGGTGATCCAGACATCGCGCGCGGTGGTGCCCTCGCCATGGGCTTGCACCAGCGCGCGGGCGTTGCCGGGGTTGGTCTCTAGGTGCAGCACGCGGTTGGCGTGGGCATACAGCACCGGATCGTCCTTGACCTGCTCGCAGCTGGGCAGTCGGATCACGCTTTTGTCGCGCGGGGGCACTTTGTGCGTGCCTTTGCCGCGCAGGCCGGTGATGTCGGTCAAGGCGATGCGCTGCTCGGTGTTTTGCTTCACCGCCACGGCGTCGGCTTCTTGCTGGCGGGCGCAATCTTGGCCCTGGGCTTTGGCCTGGTCGCTGATCATCAGGTAGGGGTTGATGTGCGCTTCGACGTGGCCCGGGGTATCGATGGTGGTCGAGTCGATCTCGAACCAGCCCTCGGGCGTTTCGCGGCGTACAAAGGCGGTGCCGCGCACGTCGGTGATGCTGGCAATGGGTTGACGCGCCGCCAACCGGTGGGCGATTTCGACAATGGCTCGCTCGGCGTTGCCATACAGCAGCAAGTCGCATTTGCTGTCGAGCACGATCGAACGACGCACCTTGTCGCTCCAGTAGTCATAGTGGGCGATGCGGCGCAAACTGCCCTCGATCCCGCCCAACACAATGGGCACTTCGGGGTAGGCTTCGCGGCAGCGCTGGCTGTAGACGATGGCAGCGCGGTCGGGCCGCTTGCCGCCGATGTTGCCCGGGGTGTAGGCATCGTCGCTGCGGATTTTGCGATCCGCCGTGTAACGGTTGATCATCGAATCCATGTTGCCGCTGGTCACACCCCAAAACAAATTGGGTTTGCCCAAAGCCTTGAAAGCATCGGCGCTGCTCCAGTCGGGCTGCGCGATGATGCCGACCCGAAAGCCCTGGTTTTCAAGCATGCGACCGATCACCGCCATGCCAAAACTGGGGTGGTCGACATAAGCGTCACCGGTCACGATGATGATGTCGCAACTGTCCCATCCCAGGCGATCCATTTCCTCGCGCGACATCGGCAAAAACGGGGCCGTGCCAAACCGATGCGCCCAGAACTTGCGGTAACTGGACAGCGGTTTGGCATCGCGCGGAAAGAACGAAACATCAACCAGGGCGTTCATACCCCGTAGTGTAGGGCTTTGCCGCTTGAGACGCTGGCCTCTGGCCCCATGCCCTGACCTTTTGCAAGGCTGAAAACTGGCACTCAGCCCAACTCGAAACTGGTGATGCCGTAGATCTTGTCCAGGGGTATGACGGGAGGCTGGCCAAGATACATGCGAGCGGTCTCGAAAACCGGGCGCATGCCCAGGCCTTCAAGCAGGGCTCGGGCCTGCAAGTGGTGTGCGGGGATGTCGACCTGAAACACCGATGAGCGTGGCAGTTGGGACAAAATGGACCACAACAAGGCTCTGGCGATCATGGGGCTGGGGGCAAACAGCGGACCTATCTTGTGGCCCATGCCGCAAGGACGTGCGACCCCAAAAGCATCGATTTGACCTGCTGTGCCATGCCCCAGAGCCATCACCCCGGGCTGGGACAGCCAGGCTTGTAAAAAATGAGCCCGCAAAGTTCCGAAATGCTTGGCATCGAATGAAAGCACCTGCTCCCAATCCCATTCGTTGAGGGGGTGAATCTCGGGTTGCATCGAGAGCATCGCCCTGGGGGTGTCGCCCTGAAAGCGCTGGTTGCGCCATGCCAACTGAAAACCGCTGCGGGCATAGTCGGCCTGTCGCTCGATCACGCCATCGAGGCCCACCACACGGCCCTGCAAATGCGCCATGGCAGCTTGCCACAGTTGCATGCCGTAGCCCCGACCCCGCCAAGGTTCGCGCACGATGTACAGACCGATGAAGCCCAAATCTTCGCCATACCGCACCCCGGCCACCATGCCGATGGGTTCGCCATCGAGTTCACCCAAGAAAAAACCTTGTGGGTCTTGGGCATGAAAGGCGACGGCATCGTGATATCCGGGATTCCAGCCTTCGAGCGCGGCCCAGGACATGTGGGATTGGAGCTCGTCCATTCGCATGGGCCGGATGGTGAAAGATGACATTTGCGCAATTCCGGGTTGAGGAGCCGGATGCTGCAAGACTCCAGATTAAATTTAAATTATAAAGTACTCAATCTGTCAATGACCTGACCTGGACCGAACGCCCCCAGAGTTGGCCCATGACCCGTTGGGCGGTCACGGCATCGCCCGTGGTGTAAAAAAAATCAAGACCCATCCCGTCGGATGGCGGTTGTGGATCTTGTTCGGCCAGGCGGCGCTGCAATTCGCGCGCCACGGCTTGAGCAGGATCGATCAAAGTCACACCGGGCCCGGCAATTTGGCGCAAAGCACCTTGCAAGAAGGGGTAATGGGTACAGCCCAAGACCCAAACGTCGGCACCTGCATCCACCAGGGCTTGAGTGTGCTGTCGCAGCAATTTCAGCGTGGCTGGGCTGTCCAAATCGCCCTGTTCGACGCGCTCGACCCAGCCAGGGCAAGCCTGCAGCAAGATTTGCTTGCCCTGAGCAAAACGCTCGATCAGGTGGGCAACCCCTGCGCTCTGGATGGTTTGTTGCGTGGCCAGTACGCCCACCACACCGCGGGCGGACTGGGCGACTGCAGGCTTGATGGCAGGCTCGATCGCCACCACGGGGAGGTGGGTGCTCTGGCGCAACTGTGTGACCGCCAAGACGGTGGCCGTGTTGCAGGCCAGCGTGATGGCACGCACCCCCTGCGCCGAGAGCCAGCGGCCAACCTTCAGGGTGCGTTCCACAATGTGAGCCGTGGGTTTGTCCCCATACGGCGCGTGACCGGTGTCGGCCACATAAACCAGGTTTTCATGAGGCAAGGCCTGGCGAATCGCACGCAAGACCGACAGGCCACCCACGCCGGAATCGAAGACGCCGATGGCCCCTCGCAAATCGGGCGCCGTTGGGTGGGCTTGGGGGCAAGTCGAACCGGTTGCGACACACATGAAATGACTATACTGGTTTTTTTGGCGACAGCATGGGCTGCACCCAGGCGTGCCGCCCGATATGATCGCCTGATCTTTTTTTGGCCCATTTGCAGGGCACAAACAGGAACATCAGCGCATGAGCACACCCAGACTGGCCGGCAAGGTCTCGATCATCACCGGAGCCGGACAGGGCATCGGTTTGGCCACTGCCCTCAAATTTGCCGCCGAAGGCGCAACCGTCGTGGTTTGCGACATCAGGCAACAACAGGTCGATGCCGTCGCCGAGCAATGCAAGGCTTTGGGTGTACCCGCGCTGGGCCTGGTGGTCGATGTGACCCAGCGTGAGATGGTCGATGCCATGGTGCAGCGCGTGCTGCAAGTGTTTGGTCGCGTCGATGTGCTGGTCAACAACGCCGGCATCACCCAGGACGCGCGTTTGCAGAAAATGACGCTGGAGCAGTTTGACCGGGTGATCGATGTCAACCTGCGTGGTGTCTTCCACTGTGCCCAGGCTGTCTCCGACACCATGGTCGCCCAAGGCAGCGGGGTGATCCTGAATGCCTCATCGGTGGTCGGCGTGTACGGCAATTTCGGCCAAACCAACTACGCTGCCACCAAATTTGGCGTGATCGGCTTTACCAAAACATGGAGTCGCGAACTGGGCCCCAAAGGTGTGCGTGTCAATGCCGTGGCACCGGGGTTTGTGCAAACCCCCATTTTGGCCACCATGCCCGAAAAAGTCATTGAAGGCATGGCCGAACGGGTGCCCCTCAAGCGCCTGGGACAGCCTGAGGAAATCGCCAATGTCTACGCTTTTTTGGCCAGCGATGAAGCCAGTTATGTCAATGGTGCCGTGCTGGAAGTCTCGGGTGGCATGACAGTATGACTTCCCCCTTGCACAAACCCAAGTCGTGTACCGACTTGTTCGTGTCATTCTTGTGGATGGCGTTGCAGGGTTTTGGCGGCGTGCTGGCGGTGGTCCAGCGCGAGTTGGTGGAAAAAAAACAATGGATGACGCGTGAGCAGTTTGTCGAGGATTGGTCTGTGGCTCAGGCCTTGCCCGGACCCAATGTGATCAATTTGTCCATCATGATCGGTTCGCGCGAGTTCGGCTTGCGTGGGGTGCTGGCGTCTTTGGCGGGCTTGCTCCTCGTGCCGGGTACCCTGGTGCTGACGCTGGCAGCGTTGTATGACACCGTGGCACACACCTGGGCTGCCCAGGCCGCCATGCGGGGCATGGGCGCCGTGGTCGCCGGCATGGTGATCGCGACCGGCCTGAAACTGGTGCCGGCTTTGCAGAAAAATCCCATGGGGTATGCGCTTGGTCTGACCGTGGCAGCCTTGACCTTCGTCTGCGTGGCTTTGTTGCGCTGGCCCCTGGCCACTGCCTTGTTGGTGCTCGGGGGCTTGTCATGTGCTTGGTCATGGCGCCAACTCAAGCGCCTGGAGATCGGAGCCGGGCGATGAGCGTGTGGGAGCTGTGGCCGGTTTTGTTGCATTTTGCAGGCCTGTCCCTGCTGGCGGTGGGCGGGGCGATCTCGGCCTTGCCAGAAATGCATCGTTTTTTGGTCGATGAGCACAACCATCTGACCGATGAGCAGTTTGTCAATTCGGTGGCCCTGGGGCAGATTGCCCCCGGGCCGAATGTGATGTTTGTGGCCCTGATGGGCTGGAACATCGGTTTGCAAGCTGCAGGCGGCATCCATGCGGGTCGCTGGGCCTGGTTATCCGGTTTGACCCTGGCAATGGCTTGTCTGGTGTGCGTGCTATTGCCCTCCTCCGTATTGACCTACAACATCACCCGGTGGTTACACCGCCAACGCGAGCGAATTGGAGTTCGTGCCTTCAAGGCCGGGATGGCCCCGGTGGTGATCGGATTGATGACCTCAACCGGCTGGCTGATGCATTCACGCCACCAGGATTGGCCACAAGACATCGGGCTGTGGTTGCTCATGGTCGCCACCGTTGTGGTCGTTTTGAAAACCCGATTGCACCTGCTGTGGCTCTTGTCGGCCGGAGCGGTGTTCGGTTTGCTGGGCTGGGTTTGATTTTTTTTACAAGGAAGTAACGGAATGAATGGAGCCGACGCGCTCGTGCGCATGTTGCAACTTTATGGCGTGAAGCACATCTTTGGCTTGTGCGGCGACACCAGCCTGCCCTATTACGACGCCCTGGCCCGACTGGACCACGGGATCGACCATGTGCTCACGCGCGACGAACGCAGCGCCGCCTACATGGCCGATGGTTACGCTCGCGTCACAGGCAGGGTCGGCGTATGCGAAGGCCCCAGTGGCGGTGGCGCCACCTACATCCTGCCGGGCGTGATCGAGGCCAACGAATCCTCGGTGCCCCTGCTGGCCATCACCAGCGACATATCGGTGGGCTCACGGGGCAAATTCCCTTTGACCGAGTTGGACCAGCGTGCCCTGTACAAGCCCTTGACCAGCTGGAACACCGTGATCGATCGCGTGGATCAGATCCCGCATGCGGTGCGTACCGCCTTTCGCCACATCACCACCGGGCGCCCGGGGGCCGCCCACATCGGCCTGCCATACGACATCCAAAAACACGAAGCCGACCCCGGTGATGTTTGGGCGCAGCCGGGCCACAGCCAAGTGCCCACCCTGCGCTCCATGGCCGACCCGGCCGAGATCGAGAAAGCCGCCGACTTGCTGGCCGCTTCGCGCAGCCCCGTCGTTTTTTGCGGCGGCGGTGTGGTCATCTCCGGCGCCAGTGCCGAACTCGATCGCCTGGTGACCCAACTCAATGCTCCGCTGGTCACCACTGTCAGCGGCCAGGGCAGCCTGGCCGACCATCATCCGCTGAACGTCGGGGTGGTGGGATCGAACGGTGGCATCGACGCCACCCGAGATGTGGTCGCACAAGCCGATCTGGTGCTCTTCATCGGCTGTCGGGTGGGTTCGACATCGACCGAACACTGGAAGGTGCCCTCGCGCAGTGTCAAGTTGATTCACCTGGATGTGGATGCGGCCACCGTGGCGGCCAACTATCGCACCGAAGTGCCTCTGGTGGGCGACGCCCTGCTCAGCTTGCGCGCTCTGAATCAGGCACTCGCCGATCGTTTAAGACACCGTCCTCGCACCGATGCCGCCGACGGCAAGGCCATCGCCGAGCAAGCCCGGGCTCGCAAATGGGCGGCCTTTGCGCCCTTGGCAGCTTCACTGGATCGCCCCATCAAGCCCGAACGGGTGGTCGACGCGCTCAATCGGTTGCTGCCACCCAACAGCATCTTGGTGGCCGATCCGGGCACGCCCTGCCCTTATTTCTCCGCTTATTTCCACAATTCGACCGTTCCGGGCCGTCACTTCATCACCAACCGGGCGCATGGGGCATTGGGTTATGCCATGTCAGCCGGTGTCGGCGCCTGGTTTGGACGCCCAGACTGCACCGTGGTCTCTGTCATGGGCGATGGCAGCTTTGGTTTCACCTGTGGAGAATTGGAGACCATCGTGCGCCGTCAGGTGCCGCTCAAGATGGTGGTCTTTTCCAACACCGTATTCGGTTGGATCAAGGCCAGCCAGAAGGTGGGCTACGATCAACGCTACTTCTCGGTCGACTTCGGTCGCACCGAGCACGCCAAAGTGGCCGAAGCTTTCGGGGTCAAATCCTGGCGTGTCGAAGACCCGGCTCAACTCGACGCCGCCATCCGGGCTGCGCTGGCGCACCCCGGCCCGGCCCTGATCGATGTGGTGTCACAACAATTGCAAGATGCGGCCACCCCGGTGAGCCAATGGATGGGATGAAACAGGAGTAACCATGAACATGAAAACAATCAATCGCCGTCAACTTTTGGCCACCGCGGCCTCCGCCTCTGCTTTGGGGCTGCCTTCCTGGGTCACGGCTCAGGCCGACAACACCCTGCGCCTGGTGGTCACCTTCCCGCCCGGTGGCAGCACCGACATCACCGCCCGCATCCTCCAACCGGTGCTGGCTCAGCGCACGGGTCGGCCGGTGGTGGTCGAGAACAAGCCGGGTGCAGCCAGTCAAGTCGGGACCCAGTTTGTCGCCAAAGCCCCAGCCGATGGCAACACGGTGCTGGTCAGTTTTGACTCGCATGCGATCAACCCGATTGCCAAACCCAACCTGCCCTACGACACCTTCAAGGATTTCGCCGGTATCACGCTGGCCGTTCGCTTCCCGCTGGTGATTGCCGCCAGCGCAAGCGTCAAATCCAACGACCTCAAGGGCTTCCTCGAAGAAGCCCGCCAGCAGCCGGCCAAATTCAGCTATGCCTCGACCGGTCTGGGTTCGATGAACCACCTCGTGATGGAGGACATCAAGCGCCGCGCCAAAGTCGATGTGCTCCACGTGCCCTACGCGGGTGGCGGCCCTGCCGTGCAGGCAGTGCTGGGCGACACCAGCCAGATCACATTGCTGAGCTATGCCGCCTTGCGTGCCCAGATTCAGGCCGGAAAAGTCAAGGCATTGGCCGTGACGGGCAACAAACGCTTGGCCGACTTGCCCAACGTGCCTACCGTGGCAGAGTCCGGATTTGCCGGCTTTGAAGCCTATTCGTGGATCGGCATCTTCGCCCCATCCGCCACGCCCCAGCCCGTGCTCGCCAGACTGACCGAAGACTTCCGGGCCACCTTGAACAACGCCGAGGTCAATGGCAAACTGACTGCGGCTGGCTTTGAAGTCATGGCCACCGATGGACCCGGCGTCGATCGTTACGCGCGCGAGCAATACGAGCGCTGGAGTGCATTCATCAAAGAAACCCGCATCAAGTTGGAACAATGAGCACAGTCACCCTCACCCCTGCGATGCAACTCGATCACCTGGTGATCGCTGTGCACGATCTCGATCTGGCGATGCAACGGCATCGCGAGCAAGGCTATACCGTGGTGGTGGGGGGGAAACACCCAGGGCGTTTGTCGCACAACGCCCTGGTGGTGTTCGAAGACGGATCGTACTTCGAGTTGATCACCTGGAGTGCAGATGCACCGGCCGAAGCCTGGTGGCACATCCTGCAACAACAAGGCGAGGGATTGATTGATTTTGCACTGTTGCCCCATGACACGGCGCAGGTGATCGAAGCCGCACGTCAGCGAGGCCTGGAGAGCATCATCGGGCCGGTGGATGGGGGCCGCAAACGCCCTGACGGACAAGAACTCCAATGGACCACAGCCCGTCAAACCACCCGCGACTTGCCCTTCTTGTGCGGTGACGTCACGCCACGCCACTTGCGGGTGCCCGAGGGAGATCTGCGGCACCACCAGAACGGCGTCAAAGGCGTGTCACGGGTCATCGTTTCGGTGCGTGATCTGGCCACTTCGGTTCAACGTTACCAGCAACTGTTGGGACCACGCGTGAAGCCTGTGTTGGGGCCGGGCGTGGCAGAAGTCGGTATTCAGGGCTGCGTGATCGAGTTGCGACACCACCCTGACTCTCCCGAGGGCCCCATCGGGTTTGAAATGAAACGGGGCTGAACCAACCCGAACCGCCTCAAGCCAAGTGCAGCTGCGCCGAGGCCCGCAAATCGTTGATCAGGGCCTGCGCCGACTCCAAACCCACCGAAAAACGCACCAGCGTCCCCGCCTTGACGTGCCGGGGCCAGCTTTGGCGCATGCTGCTCAGGTCATACGGGACCACCAGGCTGACCGGCCCGCCCCAGCTGTAACCCAGCTTGAATAACTTCAGGCCATTGAGGAAAGCATCGACACGTTCGCAGGCGATGCGCTCAGGGATGATGATGCTGAACAAACCGGCAGCCAAATTCGCGCTGCCGTGCCCGCCCTTTCGGCACACCGACTGCCAATGCGCATGCCCGGGTGAATCGCTCAATGCGGGGTGCAAAACCTGGGCGCAAAAATCTTGTTGCCCCAACCAAAGCGCCAAGGCACGCGCGGTTTGGTCCTGGGCCCCATACCGAGCGGCAATGCTGGGCAAAGAGCGCAAGACCAACTCCGCATCGTTGGCGCCCACGCCCAAACCCAGCCTCATGTGACACAGCTTGATCGGGTGGTGCAGGCTTTCGACACGGGTGGTGATGGCACCCATCAGCACATCGCCGCCGCCGCTGGGGTATTTGGTCAGGGCATGTACGCTGATGTCGACCCCCAGGCTGCCGTCACCCAGCAGATCAAAGGCATTGAAAGCCAAGCCGGCGCCCCAGGTGTTGTCCAGAGCGCAGATCACACCGTGCTGCCGGCACAACCTCACTTGCTCGATCAGATCGGGGAACTCCATCGTGACCGAGCCCGGGGCTTCCAGCCACACCAAACGTGTTTTGCGGCTGATGCGACGGGCCAGGTCGGCCACATCCAGGGGGTCATAGAGTTGGTGACCGACGCCCAGTCCGGCGAGCTCGCCATTGGCGAAGGCTTTGTTGGGACCATAGGCGTTGTCAGGGATCAGCACTTCGTCACCCGCCTTCAAAAAGGCCAGACCTGTGGTGCTGATGGCGCTCAGTCCGCTGGGCACCAGCACGGTCTGAAGACCACCTTCGAGGTGAGCGATGCGCTCTTCCAGCAAATAGGTGGTGGGGGTACCGTGCAAGCCATAGGTGTAGCCGGCTTTTTCGCGCCAATCGCGAGCCCGCAAAGAGGCCACATCGGGGAAATAAACGGTCGAGGCCTTGTGCACCGCCGGTTGGGGCGCTTGAAAGCCTGACGGGGGGCGATAAGGGTGATGAATCAAACCCGTCAGATCGGTGTCGTGCGAGTCGCTCACCTGCGCTCCTCAGACTTTCCACTTCTCCATCAGGGCTGCTGGCCGCATCGAGTCGTAGGGCTCAAAAGGCTGATGAATCCAGGGGTTGGTGGGCAGAAACTCGACCGAGTAGTCGGGCTGGAAGGTGGATACGCCTTTGGTCCAAATGACGGCACTGCGCAACTCGGAAATGGGAGCGTAATTGGTCTTGAGCATGTCGACCACGGCCTTCAGGGTGTGGCCCGTATCGGCCAGATCATCGACCAGCAACACCCGACCGGCGATCTCGCCCTTGGGCGTGGTGATGTAGCGGGCGATGTCCAAATGGCCCTGCACGGTGCCCGATTCGGCGCGGTAAGAACTGGTCGACATGATGGCCAGAGGCACATCAAAGATGCGCGACAAAATATCGCCCGGACGCATGCCGCCGCGAGCCAGGCACAGGATGGTGTCAAATTGCCAGCCTGAGAGGTGGATTTTGAGGGCCAGTTTCTCGATCAGGTTGTGGTACTCGTCGTACGAGACATAAAGGTGTTTGCCGTCTTCGGTGAGCATGGGGTGTCTCCTGGTGATGCGTTGGGATCAGGCCACGTAAGGGTGGCGCAACAAGATGGTATGGTCGCGATCCGGACTGGTCGAGACGATGTGAATGGGCACACCGCAAGTCTCTTCAATGCGACGCAAATACTGCTGAGCTTCAGGCGGCAAGTCTTCGTGACGGGTCACGCCGACGGTGCTCTGGGTCCATCCGGGCATGGTTTCGTAGATGGGCTGGCAGCGTTCGATGTCATCGGCCCCCAAGGGCAAAAGGTCGATCTTTTCGCCGTCGAGTTCGTAGCCCACGCACAATTTGAGTTCTTTCAAGCCATCGAGCACATCGAGCTTGGTGATGCAAAGCCCGCTCAGGCCATTGACCTGTGCGCTGCGCTTGAGCAAGGCGGCATCGAACCAGCCGCAACGGCGAGAGCGACCGGTGGTGGTGCCTTTTTCGGCCCCCACCGTGGCCATGTGCCAACCCGGCGTGCCTTCTTTTTCCCACTCGAGTTCGGTCGGGAAAGGACCACCGCCCACGCGAGTGCAATAGGCCTTCGTGATGCCCAGCACATAATGCAACAAATGGGGTCCAACGCCGGAGCCGGCGGCGGCGTTGCCAGCCACGCAGTTGCTGCTGGTCACAAAGGGGTAGGTGCCGTGATCGACATCGAGCAAAGTGCCCTGAGCGCCTTCGAACAGCAGGTTTTCGCCGCGCGCATGGGCTTCATTGAGTTCACGCGAGACATCGGCCACCATGGGCAGGATCTGCTGTGCCTGGGCCATGGTTTCGTCATAAATGGTCTGAAAGTCGAGTGCGGGTGCGTGCAGGATGTCGGTCAGCACATGGTTGTGCAGGATCAGGTTTTCGCGCAGTTTGGCCGCGAAACGCTCGGGGTGCTTGAGGTCTTGCACACGCAGCGCACGGCGTGCGATTTTGTCTTCGTAGGCAGGGCCGATCCCACGTCCCGTGGTGCCGATTTTGGCTTGGCCTGATTTTTCCTTGGCGGCCTCACGTGCCACATCGATGGCCGAGTGGTAAGGCAGAATCAGTGGACAAGCTTCGGAGATGCGCAGGCGCGAGCGCACTTCCACGCCAGCCTTTTCGAGGCCGGCGATTTCCTCCAGCAATTTGGCGATGGACAGTACCACCCCATTGCCAATGTAACAACGTACCCCCGCGCGCATGATGCCACTGGGGATGAGGTGCAGCGCCGTTTTGACGCCATTGATGACCAGGGTGTGACCCGCATTGTGTCCGCCCTGGAAGCGAATCACGCCGGTGGCGGTTTCGGTCAGCCAATCAACCAGTTTGCCTTTGCCTTCGTCGCCCCACTGGGTTCCGACCACGACCACATGTCGACCTCGGGTGATGTTCATGCTTGTTTCTCGCAAAAATCAAAGGGGACGCACGATCCACTGTCCCCCTTCAAGGGCCAGTTCACGATCGCACGCGAATTCGTCTGTTTCGTTCTCGTGCCCGGGCAGCACGCAAATCACGGTTTCGCCCCGCAAGCGCAATCGGGCAATGGCCGCACGCCAATCGGGATCCAGCGACCAGGGTGCGCGGATGGCGGGATGATGGAGGGCCGGTGAGACACAGGCCACCAGCGCCTTGAGGTCCAGGCTGAAGCCCACGGCGGCGCGGCGTCGACCGAACACGGCCCCGACTTCGTCATAGCGCCCTCCCCGCACCAGAGCTTCGTGCGCCTTGGGGCTGTAGATGGCAAAGCGCATGCCGCTGTAATAGGCATAACCTCGGGCATCGGCCAAGTCGAATTGAACCTGGCGCTCGGTGTGCCGGGCCAGCCATTGAAGATCCTCCAAAGCCCGCACAGCGTCGGGCCAGGCGTGCAAGACCTCTTGGGCCTGTGCCAGCACTTCGGCCCCCCCGTAGGCGGCGATCAGATGCCTGAGGGCCTGCCGGACTCGGGGGTCGAGGTGTGACGACAGGGACTGTAAGGCCGAAGCGTCTTTGGCAGCCAAAGCGACCATCAGGGCATCGCGATGCTCATCGGAAAGATCCTGATCGGCCAGCAAAGCCGGTACGATCCGGGCATCACCCAAGTCGATGAGCAGATCGCTCAGTCCGGATTGAGCCAACCCCTGCAAAGCCAGATCCAGAATTTCCAGATCGGCCTCGAGGCCACCGTGACCGTACAACTCGGCCCCAAATTGCAAGGGCTCCCGGCTGGCGAAGGGGCCTTCCGGGCGCGTGTGCAACACGGGGCCGCAGTAACACAGGCGCGCGATGCCTTGGCGGTTGAGCAAATGGGCATCGATGCGAGCCACCTGGGGGGTCGTGTCGGCACGCAAACCCAGGCTGCGACCGGAGAGTTGGTCAACCAGTTTGAAAGTTTGCAGATCCAAAGCGCTTCCGGTGCCACTGAGCAAGGATTCGAGGTGCTCGAGTAAGGGTGGCATGACCAGCTCGAAACCGAAGGCACGCGCTGCATCGAGCCAAAGGCGACGCAATTCCTCCAAGCGCCGGGACTCGGCGGGCAAGACATCTGCAAGGTGATCCGGGAGTACCCAGGCGGACATGGCGAACTTTGGACAGAACAAAAAGGGGGATTTTACCCACCCAACGGGCCATCCCGACCTTCAGGCACCAAAGAAGAACAAGAAAATCAGTCCGGTCACGATGGAAATCAGACCAAAGAAGCGGATTTGGCCATCGTGGTGCTTCAAAATATCCAGGAACATGCGCCGCCAACGGCCGGGTGCTGCGAAGGGCAAGAGCCCTTCGATGATCAGCACCAGCCCCAAAGTGGCCAGCAAGGCATCGAGGTCCATGAGCCGCAGAGTCGGCTTACTTGCCGCCAGAGCTGCGCATGCCCTTGAAAAAATCGCTTGACGGATCGACCACCATCACGTCGGACTTCTTGTTGAAAGTGGATTTGTAAGCCTCGAGGCTTCGGTAAAACTGGGCAAACTGGGGATCTTTGCCAAAAGAGTCGGCATAGATTCTGGCTGCCTCGGCATCGCCCTCACCCTTGATTTTTTGGGCGTCTCGGTAGGCGTTGGCCACGATCACCTCGCGCTGGCGATCGGCGTCGGCGCGAATCTTTTCACCCTCTGCTGCACCGGTCGAGCGCAACTCGTTGGCGACCCGTTTGCGCTCGGCTTCCATGCGGCGATAGACCGATTCGGTGATGGTCTCGACATAGTCGGCGCGGGTCATGCGGACATCAACCACATCGATGCCCCAGGGTTTTTCACCTTTGACCTTGGCCTGAACCTCTTTTTTGACGTCTTGCATCAGGGTCTCGCGCTGAACCGACAAGAGCTCTTTCACGGTGCGCTTGTTGATTTCCTCCTGGAAAGCATTTCGCACCACGCGGCTGAGTTGGGTCGCCCCGGCCCGCTCATCCAGGCCGACATTTCGAATGTAGCTGGAAGGGTCGGTGATGCGCCAGCGCACATACCAGTCGATCACCATGCGCTGCTTTTCGGCAGTCAGCATGGGCTCCGTGACGGCGTTGTCCAGGGTCAACAAACGCTTGTCGATGTAGTTGACGTTTTGGAACGGCGGCGGCAACTTGAAATGCAGGCCGGGTTCGGTGATCACGCGGCTGATTTGTCCCAAGGCGTAGACCACGCCGAATTGACGCTGATCGACCACAAACACGGTGGAAGTCAGCAAGACGATGCCAGCCAACGCGGCGGCGATGTAAAAACCCAGTTTGTTCATCTTGGTGTCCTTTCAGCGCGCATCGCGATCGCGTTGACGGCCATCGACCCGACCTCGGCTGTCGAGCCCGGATGGCGAAAAATTCGGGGCAACCGGATTGGTCCCGGTTGCGGCGGGAGGTTGCGCATCGACAGATCCTGAGGCAGCGGTCATTTGCATGATTTTGTCCAGGGGCAAATACAGCAGGTTGGAACCCTGGCGGCTCTCAATCATGACTTTGGTCACGTTGGTGTAGACCTGCTGCATGGTGTCGATATAGAGGCGGTCACGGGTGACCTGGGGCGCCTTTTGATATTCGGCCAGGATCGACTTGAAGCGTTGCGCATCGCCCTGAGACTGGGCCACGATGCGTGACTTGTAGCCTTGCGCTTCCTCGCGCAAGCGCGAGGCGGTACCCGCTGCACGCGGAATGACATCGTTGGCATAAGCCTCGGCTTCATTTTTGGCCCGCTCTCGCTCTTGACCGGCTTTGAGCACATCGTCAAAAGAAGACTGGACTTGTTCGGGCGGGCGCACACCACCCTGTTGCAGGTTGATGCCGACCACTTCGATGCCCACGTTGTAGCGATCCAGAATGACTTGCATGAGGGCGCGAACCCGAGGACCGATTTGGTCGCGGTCTTCAGACAAGGCCGCATCCATGCGCATGCCACCGACCACTTCGCGCACCGCCGTCTCGGCCGCTTGCACCACCGCATCGATGGGGTTTTTGGACTCGAACAAATAGGCTCGTGCGTCGGTCAAGCGGTATTGCACGGCGAACTTGATCTCCAGGATGTTCTCGTCTTCGGTCAACATGGCCGACTCTCGAAGGCCAGTGGCGGCAATGACCGTGTCGCGACCAATGTCCAGGGATCGAATTTGGGTCACAAAAACCACCTCGTGGCGCTGCACCGGCCAAGGCATGCGCCAGTTGAAACCGGCGCCCACGGTGGAGTGATACTTGCCAAATTGGGTGATGACCGCTTGCTGACCTTCTTGAACGATGAAAAATCCGGAACCCAGCCAGAGCACCAGCAAGACCCCGCCAATCAGACCGGCGCCGATGCCTGCGCCTTTGAAATTGGGCGAAGGGGGTTCGGAGCCGCCCTGCCCGCCATGACCACGGCCGCCGCGCTGACCCAGCAAACGTCCAAGTTTCTGGTTGAAATCCCGCCACAGTTCGTCGAGGTCGGGCGGACCGGACGACGGGCGCTGGGGCCGGTTTTCCTTGGGTGGCTCAGGGGATTGCTCGGGGCCATTGCCTTCGCCCCGCCCCCAACGTCCATCATTGAGGCTGAAAACCCCTCGCAATCGGGTCCATCCCCGTGAGATTTGACTTGTGAATGTGCTCATGTCGGTGTGTCCGAGATCAATGTGTCTGATTGTGCCCAATTTTCGACCTGGCTCGTCAAAGCGCGCTCGGCCAACGCCTGTCGCAGTAGGGGCAATCCCTCGCCACTGGCCGCGCTGACGAAGATGCGTTCGATCGGACGCCCTTCAAGCAGGTAGTGGTCACGGCTTTGAAGCGGCCGCTGGTGGGGTTCCAGGGCGTCAATTTTGTTGAAAACCAGCAGCTGGGGCACCTGGTCGGCACCAATTTCCCGCAAAACTGCCTGCACTTGCTCGATTTGTTCGGGGTGGTCGGGGTTGGCTGCATCCACCACATGCAACAACAGTTGGGCTTGCGCCGCCTCTTGCAAGGTGGCCTGAAAGGCCTCGATCAGCCCGTGTGGCAAATCGCGAATAAAGCCCACCGTGTCCGACAATGACACCGAACGACCCCTGCCCTGCGCGTCGCCCAAATAAAGTTGGCGCGTGGTCGTGTCCAGCGTGGCGAACAACTGGTCAGCGGCATAGGCGCGAGCTTTGACCAGGGCATTGAACAGGGTTGATTTGCCAGCGTTGGTATAACCCACCAGCGAAATCCCGAAGTGGCTACCGCTGTCGCGCCGGCGGCGCTGGGTGTGGCGTTGGCGCTTGACCTGCTCCAGCCGCTCTTTGGTGCGTCGCATGGCATCACCGATCATGCGGCGATCCAATTCGATCTGGGTTTCGCCCGGCCCCCCACGCGCACCAATGCCACCGCGCTGACGCTCCAGGTGCGACCAGCGTCGCACCAGTCGTGTGCTGAGGTATTGCAACCGAGCCAGTTCCACTTGCAACTTGCCCTCGTGGCTGCGTGCACGCTGGGCAAAAATTTCGAGGATGACCAAGGTTCGATCATAGACGGGCAATCCCAGGGTGCGTTCGAGATTGCGTTGCTGGGCTGGGCTCAGAGCCTGGTCAAAGAGGATCTCTTGTGCACCGTGTTGCTGTGCCAGAGCCTTGATCTCATCGGCTTTGCCGCTGCCGACAAACAAGGCTGCATCCGGGGCCTGACGCTTGCAGGTCAGACATGCCACAGGTTCAAGTCCGGCCGTTCGGGCCAATTCCGACAACTCGGCCAATTCGGCGTCAAAATGCGGCAAGCCGAAGTCGACCCCCACCAACAAGGCAGGGGTCGGGCCGGATGAACGGTTCTCGTTCAAGCCGAAGGGGCTTCGCCGGTTTCGGTGGCCGAGAAATTCACGGCGCGACCCGGCACGATGGTGGAGATGGCGTGTTTGTAGACCATTTGTGTCACTGTGTTGCGCAGCAACACCACATATTGGTCGAAGGACTCGATTTGGCCTTGGAGCTTGATCCCGTTGACCAGATAAATGGAAACGGGGACATGCTCTTTACGCAGCAGGTTGAGGAAGGGATCCTGCAGCAATTGTCCTTTGTTGGTCACGATATGCTCCGTGTTCGGCGGTTGATGATGGCTCAACCATACCACAGTCGGAAAAGACTCTAGTCGGCGTAGGGGTTGTGAGAGGTTTTCATCTCGATTCTCAAGGGAGTGCCCTCGAGGTCGAATGCCTTGCGAAAGCGCCCTTCGAGAAAGCGTTTGTAGCTGTCCGTGATGTGTTCCAGAGAGTTGCCATGCACCACGATCACTGGCGGATTCATGCCACCCTGGTGGGCGTAGCGAGGCTTGGGTCGGAACATGCCGGCGCGTTTGGGCGATTGAAACTGAACCGCCTCTTGGAGCAGTCGAGTCAGGACCGGTGTCGGCATTTTGCACATGGCTGCTTTGTGGGCAGCTTGCAAAGATTGCCACAAAGGCCCAAGACCTTGGCGTTTTTTGGCCGAAATCAGGTGCAAGCGGGCAAATTTGAGAAAGGACAAACGGGTTTCGATCGAGCGTTGCAGCAATTCACGCTGGTAAGCGTCAACCGCATCCCATTTGTTGACCGCCAGCACCACGGCACGGCCACTCTCCAGGATATAACCGGCGATGTGGGCATCCTGGTCGGTGACGCCTTGAGTGGCATCGAGCAGCAAAAGCACCACATGGGCTGACTCAATCGCCTGCAAGGTCTTGACCACCGAGAATTTCTCGATGGCCTCGAACACCTTGCCTTTGCGTCGAAGACCGGCGGTATCAATGAGTTCGTACTTTTGGCCCCCTTTTTCAAAAGGCACCCGAATGGCATCGCGGGTGGTGCCCGGCATGTCAAAGGCAACCAGCCGCTCCTCCCCCAACCAGGTGTTGATCAAAGTCGACTTGCCCACATTGGGACGCCCGGCCACGGCCAATCGAATCACGCCCTCTTCGGCCGGTGCCTCGTCTTCATCATGCCCCTGAAACAGCGGGTCCAAAGCGGCCTCGAGCATGCTGCGGATGCCCTGACCATGGGCGGCGGAGACCGGCAGGACTTCGCCCAAGCCCAGTTCGTAAAACTCGGATAACTGAGGGCCCGACTGCATCCCTTCTGCCTTGTTGGCCACCAACAGGCACGATTTACCCAGACGGCGCAGGTATTTGGCAATGTCGTGATCCTGTGCCGACAAGCCCTCGCGGGCGTCGACCACAAAGATCACCGCATCGGACTCGGCCACGGCTTGCTGCGTTTGACGCGCCATCTCCTTGAAAATACCGCTGCTGGCGTCGGGTTCGAAGCCCCCGGTGTCGATCACGATGAACTCGCGCGAGCCCAGATGGGCGTTGCCGTAGTGGCGGTCACGGGTCAACCCGGCAAAGTCGGCCACGATCGCATCACGCGTTTTGGTGATGCGATTGAACAGGGTCGATTTGCCCACATTGGGGCGTCCGACCAAGGCGATGACGGGTTTCATGGGGATCCAGTCTGGACTTAGTGGGCACGAATGGCACGCACCGTGCCGTTTCGGGTGGCCAAAAAGACCACCTCGTTGCGTTGCAAGGGGGGAGCAGCCAGCGCAGACCCATCGATGCGCAGGCGCTGGGTCAATTGCCCGTTTTGCGGGTCCATCAGATAGACCTGTCCATCTTCATCTCCGATCCAGATCGCTTTGGAGGTGGCCAAAGGAGCACTCAGGCGTCTGTACTTGAGCCGATCGGATTCCCACAGGCGGTCACCGTTGGCGCGTTGCCAGGCCACCACCAACCCATTGGATTCGACGCCCACCACTTGTTGCGCCAGTCCGGTCAGCCCACGATCGCCTTGGGCGCTGCGCGACCACAGCACCTGACCACGGTTCGCATCGATGCACGCGACTTGGGAGAAATAAGCGCGAGCACAGAGCGTGTCGCTGTGGCGGTGGGTCGCCCCCACGACGTCGACCAGGCGCTCGAGGTCATTGAGTCCGCGCGAGTTGGCAAAAGGAGCGTCCCAAACCACCTGCCCGGTGGTTGGATCAAACCCGGTCAGACGACCCGACAAACCAGCGACCAGGGTGTTTTGATAGGCCATCAGGGTACCCGGCTGGCGAAGCACCAGCGGGTCGCCCGGTCGCGACTGGGTCCAAAGTTTGAGTCCCGATTTCGCATCAAAGGCCATGAGCGAACGATCGGCGAGCAAAACAAACACTCGCTCGCCCGCCACCAGAGGTGGGGTGAAAACCTGGGCGGGCAGCGTTTGCCGCCAGACCTCTTTGCCCTTGGAAATCACCAAAAGGGTGTTTTGACGGGTGACCACGGCATGGCGAATGCCATCGCTGCCAACGCCGGCAGACAGGGCTTGGCCCAAAGGCAAGCGTTCGGTGACCGACCCATCGCTGAGTCGCAGGACAAGCAGATCATTCGCCTGATTGGCCAACACCAAGTGATCCGGTGTCAGAACCGGCCACAAGTTCGGGGTCAATGGCCCGACAGCAGAAGACCACAACGTGTTCAGATTTTGTGACACCGGCACATTGACAATCTCGGCCGGTTTGGGACGAGAGACCCCGCCGCATGCCGTGAGCAGACCCAATGCGGCGCAAGCGACCCAAGGGGTCAATCTTGAACTCCAGCGGCGTGCAGTCATGATTTCTCCTGCGGTTGCACGCCCATGGGGGCCAGCTTGATTTCGAGCCAGCGACGTCCGTCACTGCCCGCTGCGTGGGTTTTCCAGGCCTTGAGGTAAGCCGCTTGGGCCGGTTCTTTTTGACCTTGCAGGGCTGACCAATCCCCCATTGCTTCGTCGAACAAGGCTTGCATGGTGACAGGCACTTTGCGCTCGAGGGTGGCTTTGGCAGCAGCCCAATCCTGCGCTTGCATTTGCAAGGCCGCCAAGCGCAGTGCTGCCAAGGCGACCAGGCCTTCGTCGGAAGCTTGCGCCACGACCGCACGCAATGCAGCTTGTGCCTTGTCTGTTGCACCTTTCGACTCATACACTCGGGCGGCCAACAAAGAGGCATGCTGGGTGATGGCTGCGCTGGCATATCGGCTCTGGATGTCGTTGAGAGAGCGGTCGAGCAAGGTCATGTCGGCTTGACGAACGGCTTGATCAACGCTGTCATACAAGATGGCGGCTTGACTGGCGTTGCGTCTCTCCCACCATTGCCAGCCATTCCATCCCGAATAAGCCGCCAGCACCAGGATCAGGAACCACGTGATCACATTGCCCCAGCGTTGCCAGAAGTGTTTGATCTGATCGATTTGTTCCTGCTCTTCGAGATTGAGTTGCGTGGCCATGTTGGGTCTTCCAGTCGGAGAAGTTTGATTTTAGGCCTTGTGCGGCCAGAGCGGATTCAAAGTTGCGCGCTATGTTGAAGCGGTCATCCCTGCAACAGGATCTTCGGTGAGAGAGCGGGCCCAATCGGCCCAGTGGCTGATCTCAACCTGACGTTGGGCACCCTGTCCGTCGCGCAAAGACTTGACGGTCAGTTGTCCGGTCTTTAGCTCTTGTTCGCCAAAAATCAGGGCATACCGGGCCCCGCTGGCATCGGCTTTTTTGAATTGACTCTTCATGCTGCCCATGCCTTCGCCTTGCGCGGCGTGCATCTGAACCGCCACGCCCGCACCCCGCAAATGCTGAATCACCGCCATGACTTGGGGCAAGTGAGTCGCGTCTGGCACGATGGCATAGGCATCGGGCACTGGCGAATTGGGCCAAAGACCGGCTTCACGAGCCAATTCGAGCACCCGCTCGATACCCAAAGCCCAACCCACCGCTGGTGCCGGTTTGCCACCGACTTGTTCAATCAGGTAGTCATAGCGGCCCCCGCCACAAACGGTGCCTTGCGACCCCAGTCGATCGGTGATGAACTCGAACACCGTCAAGTTGTAGTAATCCATGCCTCGCACCAGCCTGGGGTTGATCCGATAAGCCACGCCGTTGGCATCGAGGATGGCGCGCACGGCATCAAAGTGTGCTCGGGAGGCCTCACCCAGGTAATCGATCAATTTCGGGGCTGATTCGACCAGCGCCTGCATGGCCGGGTTCTTGGTGTCAAGGATCCGCAAAGGGTTGCTGTGCAAGCGGCGGCGGGCATCTTCATCGAGTTGACCGGCATGGGCCTCAAAATGGGCGATCAGCGCCGCCCTGTGCTGTGCCCGCTCGGCCGGTTGACCCAGGCTGTTGAGCTCCAGGCGCACATCGGTCAGACCCAGTTCAATCCACAAACGGTGGGCCATCAGGATCAGCTCGGCGTCAACCTCGGGCCCCCCAAAACCCAGGGCCTCGGCCCCAATCTGGTGAAATTGGCGATACCGTCCTTTTTGTGGCCGCTCATGACGAAACATGGGGCCCATGTAATAAAGCCTTTTGCCCCCTTCATAGAGCAAATTGTGCTCGACCGTGGCACGCACCACGCCTGCGGTGGCTTCGGGACGCAGGGTCAACGAGTCACCGTTGAGGCGATCCTCAAAGGAGTACATCTCTTTCTCAACGATGTCCGTGACTTCGCCCAGACCGCGAACGAACAAAGCCGTCGGTTCGACGATCGGGGTGCGAATGTTGCGGTAGCCGTGGCGACGCATGAGGTTGCGAACCAGTGCCTCGAACCACTCCCAGGCATGGGTATCGGCAGGCAAGAGGTCATTCATGCCTTTGACGGCGGTCAGTTTGTCAGCCATGAAAATCTAACGCTCAGGTTTGGACGGTTGATGAACCGTATCGTTTTTCGATGTATTGTTCGACCATGCGGTGGAATTCGTCAGCGATGCCATCTCCCCTCAGGGTGGCCACCTTCTCGCCGTCAACGAACACCGGCGCCGCGGGTGACTCGCCCGTGCCGGGCAGGCTGATGCCGATATCGGCGTGCTTGCTTTCACCCGGACCATTGACAATGCAACCCATGACCGCCACTTTGAGATTTTCGACGCCGGGGTAGCGGGCTCGCCAGACCGGCATGTGGGCCCGCAGATGGTCATCGATTTGTTTGGCCAGCTCTTGAAAGGTGGTGCTGGTAGTGCGACCACATCCGGGGCAGGCGGTGACACTGGGCACAAACACCCTCAAACCGAGGGCTTGCAAGATTTCGGTGGCGATCACAACCTCTTGGGTGCGAGATTCACCCGGCTGCGGGGTGAGCGATACACGGATGGTGTCGCCAATGCCTTCTTGCAACAAAATGGACAAGGCGGCAGTGGATGCCACGGTTCCTTTGGTGCCCATACCGGCTTCGGTCAACCCCAGGTGCAAGGGATAGCGACAGCGTCTGGCCAGTTCACGGTAGACGGCGATCAGGTCTTGGACACCGCTGACTTTGCAACTGAGCAACACCTGCTCCGCTCGCATGCCCAAGGCGACGGCGCGCTCGGCAGACTGAATCGCTGACGTGATCAGGGCTTCGTACATGACCTGACGCGATTCGAAGGGCTGCGCACGGGCGGCATTGGCGTCCATCAGCCGGGCCAGCAAATCCTGATCCAGGCTTCCCCAGTTGACACCGATGCGAACCGGCTTGTCCCATTTCAGAGCCGCCTCAACCATCAGGGCAAACTGTTTGTCCTGCTTGTCACCCCGCCCCACATTGCCGGGGTTGATGCGGTACTTGGACAAGGCCTCGGCGCAACCCGGGTGATCAACCAGCAAACGATGTCCGTTGTAATGGAAATCACCGACCAAGGGCACGTCGATGCCCATGCGATCGAGTTGCTCACGGATGGCCGGTACCGCCTTGGCGGCTTCATCGTTGTTGACCGTGATGCGCACCACCTCCGAGCCGGCCAAGGCCAATTCTTTGACCTGTATGGCCGTGCCAATCACATCGGCGGTGTCGGTGTTGGTCATCGATTGCACCCGAACCGGTGCATCGCCACCTATGGTGACCACGCGGCTTTGCCACTTGACCGTGGCCTGCAATGAGCGACGTGGTGCCGCTGCGGAGATGGCAATCGCTTGGGATGAGGTCGTGCTCATGGCTGGGTGGCGGTCGGTGATGGACTCAGCCCTTTGGGCTGGGCAGAAGAAGAGCCAACGGGCGCTCCAACGGTTCCGGCTGGCGCATCGTTTGATGGTGCACTGGGGTCCGGGTTGGCAGGATCGTTGGGGGCTGCGACGTTAGCGTTGGGAGACGGTTCGAAGTTGGGTGGCAGACCGGGTGCTTCAACAGAAGTGTTGGGTCGCGAATCACCGGAGGTGTGCAAATTGAGGCCAAAACCGATCAGGGCCAAGATGAGCATGAAACCCAAGGCGATCCAGACTTTATGGGGTTTGCTGGCCGGATCGACCACCCCGCCCAAGGGGGCGCTGATGGCCGCAGTCACCCGCACTGAACGCGAGGGGTCACGGTCAGGCATGTGAGCCAATATGGGCGTCGGATCGATTTTGATTTGGCGACACAGACTCATGGCCAAAGCCCGGGCGAAAACCAGGTCTGGCAGATCGTTGTAGCGATCCTCTTCCAGCGCTTGGACGCGTTCGACCGGCACCCGCAAATTGGTCGCAACCACGGTCAAGTGCATGCCCTTGGCTTCGCGCGCCTCTTTCAACATCTTCCCCGCACTGCGCGAACCGGGTGTGATCGTGGCTTGGGAAACTTCAGAGGTCATAAGTCGAGTTGGAAGATTTGGAGAACGGCATGATCGGTGCGCGTTGCATGCGACGAATGACATCGGTGCGATCTTTGACGTCACCCGCCAGTTGTCCGCACGCCGCATCGATGTCATCGCCTCGTGTCTTTCGGACTGTAGTCACAAAACCCTGGTCTTGCAAACGTTGTGCGAAGGCTTGAACCTGCGTCGATCCTGAGCGGCGCAAGCCGGAGGCCGGGAACGGGTTGAATGGGATCAGGTTGAATTTGGCCGAAACCCCCTGCCCTGCCCCATGCCGCATGAGTTCAATCAGCGCTTGAGCGTGTTCGGGCTGGTCATTGACACCATCGAGCATGCAGTACTCGAACGTGATGAAGTCGCGTGGCGCGTGTTCCAGGTAGCGTTGGCAGGCCTGAAGCAATTCGTTCAGGGGGTACTTTCGGTTGAGAGGCACCAATTGATCGCGCAAAGGATCGGTCGGGGCGTGCAAGGAGACAGCGAGTGCCACGGGGCAGTCTTGGGCCAGGCGATCCATCATGGGAACGACCCCTGAGGTGGAGACCGTCAGGCGGCGCCTGGAAATGCCATAACCGTGGTCGTCGAGCATGGCTCTCAGAGCAGGGACCAATGCGTTGTAATTTTGCAAAGGTTCACCCATGCCCATCATGACGACATTGCTGATCACGCGCTGGGTATGCCCCTGGCGGCGCCGCAAAAAATGCTCTGCGTACCAAAGTTGGGCCAAAATTTCACCGGTGCTGAGGTTGCGACTGAAACCTTGGTGACCGGTTGAGCAAAAACGGCAACCCACCGCACAACCTGCCTGTGAAGAGACACATAAAGTGCCGCGATCGTCTTCCGGGATGAATACAGACTCGATGGCATTGCCATCACCGACATCAAACAGCCATTTGATGGTGCCGTCAGCTGACGCGTGCTCGGAAATGACCGTCAAAGGAACGACGCGGGCCGAAGCGGAGAGTTTGCCGCGCAAACTCTGGGCCAAGTCGGTCATTTGGTCGAAATCGTTGACCCCTCGCTGGTGTATCCAGCGAAACAATTGAGTGGCTCGAAATGGTTTTTCGCCCAGGGTCAAACAATGGCCGACCAAACCATCACGGTCGAAATCGAGGAGATTGACGTGCATGGACCTGGAGGCTTGGCGATCGGCGGCCGCTGGCCGCCAAAAGCTCAACGGCTGTGGATGTTGAGGCCGGCAAAGAAGAAAGCGACTTCATTGCGGGCTGTTTCGGGCGCATCAGAGCCGTGAACAGCATTGGCGTCGATGCTGTCGGCGAAATCGGCGCGAATGGTGCCGGGGGCTGCTTTCTTGGGGTCGGTAGCGCCCATCAGGTCACGGTTTTTGAGGATGGCGTTTTCGCCTTCGAGAACCTGAATCATGACCGGGCCGGAGATCATGAAGTCAACCAAGTCTTTGAAGAAGGGACGCTCTTTGTGAACCGCGTAAAAAGCCTCGGCTTCGGCACGTGACAGATGCGCCATGCGAGCGGCGATGATTTTGAGGCCGGCAGCTTCAAATCGGGCGTAGATCTGGCCGATCACGTTTTTGGCGACGGCGTCGGGTTTGATGATCGAGAGGGTGCGTTCGATGCTCATGATGTGGTTTTCCCTGTTTTGGTTAACCACGGATTGTAGCAAGAAGCGGGCCCCTTCAGGCCCAAGGGACTTGAGCCTGAACGGCCGTTCAAGGTTTGCGGCGCTGTTTGCGACGCTGCCGCTGCCGCGCGAGGCTGTCGGCACCGACCGAGCGCTGCGGTTTTGCGCCAGCAGCGCCGCGCGGGCTGGCCTTGGCCGACCGCATCAGTGCCTCGACATCGGCATGGTCGAGCTCCATCCATACCCCTCGCTTGAGGCCACGGGGCAACACCATGGCCCCATACCGAATGCGGATCAGGCGGCTGACGGCATGTCCGAGGGCTTCAAAAAGGCGCCTCACTTCGCGATTGCGCCCCTCGGCGATCGTCACCCGATACCAGCAATTGGCGCCTTCTCCACCGCCCTCCTCGATCGAGATCAGCTGAGCCGGGCCATCATCGAGTTCAATGCCTTGAGTCAGGCGTTGTTTTTCCTCAACCGACAAGGCCCCCAATACTCGAACCGCATACTCGCGTTCGGTCCCAAATCGGGGATGCATGAGCTGATTGGCCAGTTCGCCGGAGTCGGTAAACAGCAACAAGCCTTCCGTGTTGAGGTCGAGTCTTCCAACCGACTGCCACTTGCCATGTTGCATGCGAGGCAAATTGCGAAACACCGTGGGGCGGTTTTGTGGGTCATCCAGCGTGACGACTTCACCAACGGGTTTGTGGTAGGCGAGCACCCGGGGCAATGGTGCTTGGGCACGCCAGCGCACCAAACGGCCATTGACTTTGATTTGGTCGCCAGCCTTGACACGCTGTCCGACGTGCGCCTGTTGTTGGTTGACGCTGACGGCACCTTGTGCAATCAGGCGTTCCATCTCCAGACGCGATCCCAATCCGGACTGGGCCAACACTTTGTGCAACTTCGGCGCTTCAGGCTCAGGACTGAGGACCCTTTTGCCCGACTCAGGGTGGTCTTGCTCCCGGTCAAAAGTGCCCGAAACCAGCTCTTCGATGCGAACGCCTTTCATGATGACACTGCCGGTTGTTCCCCGTCGAGGGCAATCTCTGCGGCGGGGTGAGCAAGCGGCGCGGCCTCGTCCGGTTTCGGCACCAGTCCGGTCGGATCGGGTAACCGGGTTTCATCGAGCAATTCAAATCCAGGCAAGGTGGGTAAACCCGAGCCCGGATTGTTGGGATCTTGCAGGGCGGGCAACTGATCCAGAGAGGAAAGCCCCAAATCGTCCAGAAACTGCCGGGTGGTGGCATACAGGGCCGGTCGGCCCACGGTTTCACGGTGGCCGATGACTTCGACCCAGCCCCGATCTTCCAGCTGTTTGAGGACGGTCGAATGGATGGTCACGCCCCGGATGTCCTCCATGTCGCCCCGCGTGACGGGTTGGCGATAAGCGATGATGGCCAAGGTCTCCAGGGCCGCGCGGGTGTATTTGGGCGGTTTTTCCGGGTGCAAGCGGTCAAGATACTCGCGCATCTCGGGGCGACTCTGAAAACGCCATCCACTGGCCACCTGAACCAGTTCAACCCCCTTGAGGGACCATTCTTGAGCCAGATCGTCCAGCAATTCCCGCAGGGTGTCGGCACCCAAAGCATCGTTGAATAGCACCCTGAGGTCGCGCATGGGTAAAGGCTGGGCGGCGCAGATGAGGGCGGTCTCGAGGACTCGCCGGGCTTGCTGGGTGTTCATTGCCGGAAATTGTAGCCCAGGCCCAGTTGGGTCAACGCAGCGCTCAGGTCTGCAGGGGGTTCGGCTGTCCAAGAGAGTTCGGCCTGGGTGATGGGATGGCGCAAGGACAAGCGCCAGGCGTGAAGGGCTTGACGGGACAAGTCGCCATCGGGTTTGCCCCCATAAAGGGCGTCGCCGACCAGGGGGTATCCCGAGTGAGCCAGGTGCACCCTGATTTGATGCGTGCGACCGGTTTGCAAGCGACAATGCAGCAAGGCATGCGAGGCCCCTTGGGCCAGGAGATCAACCTGGGTGCGAGCCGCCTTGGCCCCGCTGGTGCCTTCGGCCAGCACCGCCATGCGAAGCCGGTTTTTGGGGTCACGGCCGATCGCGCCCTCGATCATCCAGCCCGGCGGATGGCTCCATTGCCCCTGAACAAGAGCCAAGTATTCCCGTTTGACGCTCCGCTCGGCAATGGCCTGCACCAAGGCATCCATGGCATGGCGCTGACGCGCGACCATCATCAAGCCGCTGGTGTCCTTGTCCAGGCGGTGCACGATGCCGGCGCGAGGCAAGAGGCGTGCCATGGGGTCGAGGGCCAGCAAACCATTGAGCAAGGTGCCGCTCCAGTGGCCGGGTGCAGGGTGAACCACCAGCCCAGCCGGCTTGTGAATGACCCGCAAATGGTCGTCGCAATACACGCTGTCGATGGCCATCGCTTGCGGGGTGTAGGCCTGACTTTCTTCGGTCGGCGTGAGCGTGACGCGCAGCCTCAGTGCGGCACTGACCTTGAAGGCCGGCTTGGTCAGAGTCTGGCCTCGGTCATCGGTCACATCGCCACGGGCGATCAAATGTTGCAGGTGACTGCGCGAAAATTCAGGCAACAGGTAAACCAGCGCCTTGTCGAGCCGTTGCCCATGCATTTCAGCGGGAACTTGGGTCACCCGAAATTCGGTTTGTGCTTCTTCGCCCAAGTCGGATTCGACCGAGGGGTCAGGGATGACCGATAATGGAGGGGACTTGCCATCAAAGGGGGGCTGCGTGCTCATTCGTTCCAGATTATCCGCTGTTCTCGTGGCCATCTTGCTGGCCGCGTGCGCTAACACGCAAAAAGATCCCACTGCCGGTTGGAGTGTGGACAAACTGTATGCCGAGGCCCGTGACCTCATGGGCAGTTTGCAATACGACAAAGCTGCTGGCATGTTCGAAAAACTCGAAGGTCGTGCAGCCGGAACCGTGTTGGCTCAGCAGGCGCAACTCGAAAAAGCTTACGCTTACTACAAGAACAAGGACACCGCATTGGCCGCTTCGGCACTCGACCGATTCATGAAAATCCATCCGGCCAGTCCGGCCATGGACTATGCCCTCTACCTCAAGGGTCTCATTTACTTCAATGAGGAAAGCGGATTCATGGATGTTTTGGCCAAACAGGACATGGCCGATCGTGATCAGAAGGCCGCCAAGGATTCATTTGAAGCCTTCAAAGAATTGGTGACTCGCTTCCCCAACTCTAAATATGCCGAAGACGCCCGCCTTCGCATGACCTACATGGTCAACAATTTGGCCCGATCCGAGGTCAATGTGGCGCGATACTATTTCAAGCGCGGTGCCTATGTCGCTTCACTGAATCGTTTGCAAGTCGCGCTTCAGGACTACCCCGGCACACCCGCTACGCGCGATGCCCTGGAACTGTTGGTCCAATGTTACGACCGCTTGGGCTTGGTCCAACTGCGCGATGACACGCGTCGCGTGCTGGCCTTGAATTACCCCGAATCGGCACAACCACAAGCCACCCCGTCACCCTGGTGGAAGTTTTGGTGAATCTGCTCGCATCGCGGTGATCCCTGTCGAAATTTCGGCATGGGGCCGGGTGTTTGGGACAGGCGCTCAGCGAGCTGCACGCAATCGTCGCAAAGCCTCGAAGAGCAAGTCGGTGGAGGAAATGCGCGACATGTCCGGCAAAGCTTGCATCAGTGTTTTGCCGTATCCGGTATGGACCAGTCGGCTGTCGCAGACCACCAGCACACCACGGTCGGTTTCACGCCGAATCAGACGCCCTGCCCCTTGCTTGAGCGCCACGGCCGCTTCGGGGATGAAGTAGTCGCTGAAAGGGCGTCGACCTTGTGCTTCCAGTTGCTTCGAACGGGCCTCGACCAACGGGTCGTTCGGCGGGGGGAAAGGCAATTTGTCGATGATCACAGCTTGTAATGCGTCGCCGGGAACGTCAAACCCCTCCCAAAAGCTGGCCGAAGCGACCAAAACGAAGCCCTTGCCCTGTTCGTGATCCCCCCGTCGAAAACGCTCCATCAATTCACGCTTGGAGCCTTGTCCTTGCACCAACACCTCCACCTCTTCCCCCACAGACTGCTGGAGGTGTTCGCCTATTTGGCGCAAGGCCCGCAAAGTGGTGGTGAGCACCAGAGTGCGCCCCCCCAACAGGCGTGTCACTTGCTCGGACAAAACGGCGACCGCCTGGCTGTGCCCCGGGTCTTGGGGTGGCACCATGTCTTTGGGGACCAACAACACACCTTGGCGCTTGTAATTGAAGGGACTTTGGACTCGCAAGATGCGGGCCGATTGCAATCCGCATGGTTCGGTGAACCAGGACAGGCTTTCGTCGTGCCCCAAGGTCGCACTGGTGAAAATCCAGGACTTGATCGCTTTGCCGGCATTTTCTGCTTCGGGGGTCGCGTCGAGGGCTTCTTCGAAACTGGGAGCGGCAGCGAATTGCTTTTTGAACAATTCCGCAGTGTCCAACGGGCTTTCGGTGATCCGTACCCCTGAGCCAACTTCGGCCCAGCGCACCAATCCAGCCTGCGCAGGAGACAAGAAGCGCTCAACGATTTCGACTTGCTCGATCAATCGCTCTTGCAAGCGAACGAAATCGGGGGCCGCTTCGAGCACAGGCTCAAGCGACTCCAGAATGGACTCGGTGACAGCGGCGAGTTGTTGGCAAGCAGCCGCAAACGCCTGCGCATCGACCCCCTGGGGAGCATCTTCAGCCCACGACAGTCGCCCTGTGCTCTCGTGAGGAAACACCAAGCGGAGGTCGCGTGCGGCTTTTTCGAGGGTGGCGCTGAGGTGCGTCCAATCGGCCGCTCCGCGCGCCTGGCCCAGCCCCGCAGCGAGCAAATCGCGGGCGAGATCAATCCACTGGTTCGTGGTGAGGTGATGCCCTAAAAAATGGACACCGGTTTCATTGAGTTGATGCGCTTCGTCAAAAATGACCGCATCGACCGTGGGCAGCAACTCGGCGACCCCCGATTCCCGCACCGACAGATCGGCAAAAAAAAGATGGTGATTGATGACCACCACTTCAGCCGCCAACGCCTCTTTGCGAGCGGCCATGAGGTGGCATTCTTTGTAATGGGCACACTCGCTTCCCAAGCAATTGTCACGGTTCGAGGTGATGAAAGGGATCAGGGCTGAGCGCTCGTCGAGCCCGGGCATTTCAGCCAAATCGCCGGTGCGTGTCCCATGGGCCCATTTTTCGACTTTGGCCAGCGCTCTGACGCTGGCTTTGTCGGGCAAAAGCGCTTCCTGACGCGCCAATTCGAGCCGATGCAAACACAAATAATTGGCACGCCCCTTGAGCAAAGCCAAGCGCAATGGCAAGCCCAGCGCTTGTGCCAAAAGGGGCAGATCACGGGCAAACAACTGATCTTGCAAAGTTTTGGTGGCCGTTGAAACCAACACCCTTTGACCGCTGAGCAAGGCTGGCACCAAGTAGGCAAAGGTCTTGCCCACGCCAGTGCCCGCCTCGACCACCAGGGCTTCACGCTGCGCCAAAGTTTGTGCCACCGCCAGGGCCATTTCGGTTTGACCCGAGCGGGGCTTGAAATGCGGATCCACGCGCGACAGCATGCCGTCGGGTTCAAAAACCGCTCGGACCATATCCTGCAACTCGGATGCGGTGCTCATGGCTGTCTGGGTGTTTCGGGAGGTTGCCGCGGTAACTCGGGCTTGGGCGTGCGATCACGTTGGCGTTGCTCGTGAGATTCCCGGCGCTCCTGCGCCTTGTTGCGCTGGTCTTGTGCGCGTTCCTTGCGCAATGCGGCCTCCAGTTCGCGTTGGCGCACCATGATCGGCCTGAGGGCTTCAGAGCGTGCCAGTTGAACGTCGCGACGACAATCATTGACATTGAGTTTTTGATGACACTGCCGATCAAGTCCGTCGAAATGGTCTTCGACTCGGGTTCGCTCGGCCCTGACCTGTTCGAGTTGTGTCTGCAACTCAGGCGAAGACCATGCGTTGGAAGTAGACAGAATCAGACAGAGCCCCCAGGGAGTGAGCCAGGATCGCATGGCCGGCAGGAGGGTTCGGTGTGCGTCGGCCTTCATGTCAGCGAAGTGTCCACCGTGCGTCGTTGAAGGGCCAGGAACTCGGTCGATTGCATTTCTTGCAAGCGCGAAACGGTGCGTGGAAACTCATGCGCCAAGGGTCCTTCGGTGTAGAGTTGCTCGGGTTCGCATTCGGCCGACAAAACCAGTTTGACACGGCGATCGTAGAGCACATCGACCAACCAGGTGAAACGGCGTGCTTCCGAGGCCATGCGCACCGGCATGTGAGGCACGTCGCTGAGGAAAACAGTGTGAAACTGGCTGGCAATTTCGAGGTAATCGTTTTGCGATCGCGGCCCGCCACACAAAGTTTTGAAATCGAACCAGACCAACCCGCCGGCGCGTCGCCGGGCATGGATGACACGTGACTCGATGTGCAGCACCGGGTCTTCATCGGCGCATTCAGCGAGACGATTGAAGGTGTCGGTCATCGCACCATCGGCCTGGGCGCCCCAGGGCGTGTGATACAGATCGGCCGATTCAAGCGTGCGGCGGCGATAGTCCACACCGGCATCGACGTTGATGACCTCGAGCTGCTGGTTGAGCAACTCAATCGCCGGCAAAATGCGGTCGCGGTGCAACCCCCCGGGATAGAGGTCATCGGGCTTGAAGTTGGAGGTGGTGACAAAACCCACGCCATGCTTGAAAAGCGAGTCAAGCAGACGGTGCAAAATCATGGCGTCGGTGATGTCAGCCACATGGAATTCGTCGAAACAGATCAACTTGTACCGTTTGGCGATGTTGGCGCCCAGCACATCGAGCGGGTTGACGGTGCCTTGCAAAGCCCGCAGTTCACGGTGCACCTCGCGCATGAACTCATGAAAATGAAGTCGGGTTTTGCGCACGATCGGTACAGCCGAATAAAAGCAATCCATGAGGAAGCTTTTGCCGCGCCCGACCCCTCCGTACATGTAAACCCCGCGCGGGATGGCGGGATGATTGATCATTTTTTTGAGGCGATTGGCGCGCTTTACCTTGTAGGCAGCCCAATCGCTGGCACAACGCTCGAGTGCGGCCACCGCCGCCAATTGCGCCGGATCGCTGGCAAAGCCCCTGGTCTGGAGTTCTTGTTGGTAGTTTTCTGTGACAGACATGACCATGATTTTGCCTGAGCCCAAAAGACTTTTCAGGTGCAGGAGACTGTGAAGTACTCACGATGAGCACGGGGCCCGACAGGCAAAGCCCATCAGGCCCCGGCAGGAACGACGGTGTTCGGGTTCAGAAGTTGAGCGTGCGTTTGTCCACCGCCAGCGCCGCCTCTTTGGTCGCCTCGGACAAAGAGGGATGGGCATGGCAAATGCGAGCAATGTCTTCCGCGCTGGCCTTGAACTCCATCGCCACCACGGCCTCGGCGATCAACTCGCTGGCCATCGGGCCTACGATGTGCACCCCCAGGATCTCATCGGACTTGGCGTCGGCCAAGAACTTGACCATGCCGGTGGTGTCCCCCAACGCACGGGCGCGGCCATTGGCCAGGAAAGGGAAGGTGCCTGCCTTGTAGGCGACGCCATCGGCTTTGAGTTGCTGCTCGGTCCGACCGACCCAGGCGATTTCGGGACTGGTGTAGATGACCCAGGGAATGGTGTTGAAGTTCACATGACCGTGCTGACCGGCGATGCGCTCGGCCACCGCCACGCCCTCTTCTTCGGCCTTGTGGGCCAACATGGGGCCGCGCACCACATCGCCCACGGCCCAGACGCCGGGGACATTGGTGCGGCAGTCGCCATCGACCACGATGGCGCCGCGCTCGTCGAGTTGCAAGCCCAAGGCCTCAGCATTCAAGCCGATGGTGTTGGGCACGCGGCCAATCGATACGATGAGTTTGTCGGCATCCAGCACCTGGGCCTCGCCCTTGGCGTTGGTGTAGGCGATCGAAACGCCTTTTTTGCCGGTCTTGACCTCGCCGACCTGGACACCCAGTTCGATTTTCAGGCCTTGCTTGTCAAACGCTTTTTTGGCTTCCTTGGCGATCTGCTCATCGGCGGCACCCAGAAAAGTGGGCAGGCCCTCCAAAATGGTGACGTCTGCCCCCAACCGGCGCCAGACCGAGCCCATTTCGAGGCCGATCACGCCCGAGCCGATCACCGCCAGCTTTTTGGGCACGGCACCGATGCGCAAAGCACCGTCGTTGGACAACACGGTGGCTTCGTCAAACGGCACACCCGGCAAAGCGCGGGCGTTGGATCCGGTCGCCACAATGACCTGTGCACCGGTCAGCACCTGGGTGTCTTTGCCCGCCACCTGCACCTGAATGCCGGTATCGGACTTGCCCACGAACGAGCCACGGCCATGGAAAAAGTTGACTTTGTTCTTTTTGAACAAATACAGGATGCCATCGTTGTTTTGCTTGACCACTTGATCTTTGCGAGCAACCATTTTGGCGACATCGATTTGGATGTCCTTGGCGCTGATGCCATGGTCGGCAAAATGGTGGTTGGCATGCTCGAAGTGCTCGGAAGACTGAAGGAGGGCCTTGGAGGGGATGCAACCCACGTTGGTGCAAGTACCCCCGGGCGCAGGTCCCCCGGTGGTGTTTTGCCACTCGTCGATACAAGCCACGGATTTGCCCAATTGGGCGGCGCGGATGGCGGCGATGTAGCCGCCGGGGCCACCACCGATCACGATGACGTCAAATGATGTACTCATGTTGGCTCGCTTCAGATGTCAAACAGCAGGCGCGAGGGATCTTCCAGCGCTTCTTTCATGGCCACCAGACCCAACACCGCCTCGCGGCCGTCGATGATGCGGTGGTCGTAGGACATGGCGAGGTAGTTGATGGGGCGCACGACCACTTGGCCGTTTTCGACCACTGCGCGGTCTTTGGTCGCATGCACCCCCAAAATGGCCGACTGTGGCGGGTTGATGATGGGAGTCGACAACATCGAGCCGAACACACCCCCATTGGAGATGGAGAAGGTGCCTCCGGTCATTTCTTCGATGCCCAACTTGCCGTCACGGGCCTTGGTCCCGAACTCGGCGATCTTCTTCTCAACGTCGGCAAAGCTCATCTGGTCGGCGTTGCGCAAAATGGGCACCACCAGACCGCGCGGTGAACCCACCGCGATGCCGATGTCAAAGTAGCCGTGGTAGACGATGTCGTTGCCATCGACCGAGGCATTGAGCACCGGGTACTTTTTGAGGGCATGCACAGCGGCCTTGACGAAGAAACTCATGAAGCCCAGCTTAACGCCATGCTCTTTTTCAAACTTGTCCTGGAAGCGCTTGCGCATTTCCATGACCGGGGCCATGTTGACTTCGTTGAAGGTGGTCAGGATGGCGTTGGTGGCTTGCGACTGCAACAAACGCTCGGCCACCCGGGCACGCAAGCGGCTCATGGGCACGCGCTGCTCGGGACGATCGCCCAGATCCAGGCCGGGTGCGCTGACCTGCGGCAAGGCAGTCTTGGGAGCACCGGTCGGAATGACGGCGGCCGGGGCACTGGCACCTGCGGCGACAGCATTGAGCACATCGCCCTTGGTCACGCGGCCATCTTTGCCGCTGCCGGTCACCGAACCTGCTGGCAGGTTGTTGTCGGCCATGAGTTTGGCGGCGGCAGGCATGGCCACACCGGCTTTGGTGTTCGATGACGGAGCCGGCGCAGGAGCCGGCGCAGCAGCGACCGGGGCGGCAGCCGTGGCTGCGGGTGCGGCGGCCGGTGCGGCAGCGACTTTGCCATCGGTGTCGACGCGGGCAATCAACTGGTCGCTGACCACGGTGCCGCCATCGGCCACCACGATTTCGGCCAATACGCCGGCGGCGGGCGCGGGCACTTCGAGCACGACTTTGTCGGTTTCGATTTCGATCAGGATTTCATCGGCTGCGACGGTGTCGCCGGCTTTTTTCTTCCATTGCAACAAGGTGGCTTCGGCCACCGACTCGGACAACTGGGGAACCTTGACTTCTGCGATGGGCATGATGGTCTCGTGTGTTGAGGTCTAAAAATAGAGGGTGAAAAAGAGGTGTGGAGGGGGTTCGGGTTGCACCCTGCCCGGGATCGGGCTTTGCAGCCCGAATCCTGGGACGGCACGCTGTGCCGGGTGCTTCACTTGGTGAGGATGAACCCCTTGAGCTTGGCGAATGCGGCCTCGACCAGGGCCTTTTGTTGCTCCTGATGCAAGTGCGAATAACCCACCGCAGGCGAGGCCGATGCAGCGCGACCGGCATAACCCAGCTTCTGGCCATCGAGCATGTTCTCGTGGATGTTGTGCTGAATGAAGAACCAGGCACCCTGATTCTGCGGCTCGTCCTGGCACCACACCAATTCGGTGGCGTTGGGGTACTTTTTGAGTTCGGCGGCAAAAGCCTTGTGCGGGAAGGGGTAGAGCTGTTCGATGCGCAAAATCGCCACATCGTCCTGACCCTTTTCCTCGCGCTTTTTGGCCAGGTCGTAATACACCTTGCCCGAGCACACCAGCACGCGCTTGACCTTGTCGGCCTTTTTGATGACCGCCTCGTTGTTCTCGGGGATCACGGTCTGGAAACCGCCACGCACGAACTCGGACAGCGGTGAGGTGGCGTCTTTGTTGCGCAGCAACGACTTGGGCGTGAAGATGATCAGCGGCTTGCGCAGATTGCGCAGCATCTGACGGCGCAACACATGGAAGATTTGGCTCGCCGTGGTCGGCTGCACAATCTGCATGTTGGTGTCGGCGGCCAATTGCATGAAGCGCTCGACGCGCGCCGAACTGTGCTCGGGGCCTTGCCCTTCGTAGCCGTGCGGCAGCATCAGGGTGATGCCGTTGACGCGGCCCCACTTCACTTCGCCCGAGGCGATGAACTGGTCGATGACCACCTGGGCGCCGTTGGCGAAATCACCAAACTGGGCCTCCCAAATCACCAGCGTGTTGGGGTCGTTGGAAGCGTAACCATACTCATAGGCCAGCACGGCTTCTTCGGACAGGATGGAATCGATGACCGTGAAGGGCGCTTGATTGTCAGCGACATTTTGCAACGGGATGTAGGTGCCGGTGTCCCACTTTTCGCGATTTTGGTCGTGGATGACCGCATGGCGATGGGTGAAAGTGCCGCGACCGCTGTCCTCACCCGACAGGCGGATCGGGTAACCACTGGCCACCAGCGAGGCAAACGCCATGTGCTCGCCCATGCCCCAGTCCACATTGACATCGCCCCGACCCATGGCCGCACGGTCGTCATAGACCTTTTTGACCAACTGGTGGGGATGCACCGATGCGGGAATGGTGGTGAGTTTCTCGGCCAGGCGTTTCCATTCCGACATCGGAATGGCTGTGTCGCAAGCGTCGGTCCACTTTTTGCCCAGGAAGGGGGCCCAATCGACCGCATACTTGCTCTTGAAGTTGGTCAGCACCGGATCCACCGTGTGCTTGCCTGCATCCATCGCGGCCCGGTAAGCCTTGACCAAGCCGTCGGGGCCATCGGCGGTCAGCACGCCTTGGGCGGCCAACTTGTCGCCGTACAGCTTGCGGGTGCCGGGATGGGCGCTGATCTTCTTGTACATCAGAGGCTGGGTCAGGCTGGGGGTGTCTTGTTCGTTGTGGCCCAATTTGCGGAAGCAGGTGATGTCAACCACGACATCCTGACCGAAAGTCTGGCGGAACTCCAAGGCAAGCTGGGAGGCCAGCACCACGGCCTCTGGGTCGTCGCCGTTGACGTGCAACACGGGGGCTTCGACCATTTTGAAGATGTCGGTACAGAATGCGGTCGAGCGCAGGTCACGCGGATCCGAGGTGGTAAAGCCGATCTGGTTGTTGATGATGATGTGAACCGTACCGCCTGTTGAGTAGCCACGGGTCTGAGCCAAACACAGGGTTTCCTGGTTCACACCCTGCCCGCCCACAGCGGCATCGCCGTGCACCAGCACCGGCAACACCTGCTTGCCTTTGGGGTCGCCGCGGCGGTCCATGCGGGCGCGAACCGAGCCTTCGACCACGGGGTTCACGATTTCGAGGTGCGAGGGGTTGAAGGCCAATGACAAATGAACCGGGCCACCGGGGGTGGTGACATCCGAGCTGAAACCCTGGTGGTACTTGACGTCACCGGCCGGCAACTCTTCGGGTGCGGTGTGGTCGAATTCGGCAAACAGGTCCTTGGGCATCTTGCCCAGGGTGTTGACCAGCACGTTCAAGCGGCCACGGTGGGCCATGCCGATCACGATTTCCTGCACGCCTTGTTCGCCGGCGCGCTGGATCAATTCGTCCATGGCGGCGATGAAGCTTTCGCCACCTTCGAGTGAGAAGCGCTTTTGGCCCACATACTTGGTGTGCAAATAGCGCTCAAGCCCCTCGGCGGCGGTCAGGCGGTCGAGGATGTGTTTTTTCTTGTCAGCGGTGAAGTTGGGCTTCGAGCGGATGCTTTCGAGTTTTTGCTGCCACCAGCGCTTTTGCGCCATGTCGGTGGTGTACATGTACTCGGTGCCCAGAGTGCCGCAATAGGTTTCGCGCAGCGCATTGATCAGTTCGCGCAGCGGCATGCGGTCTTTGCCGAAGAAGGTGTTGCTGGTGTCGAACACGGTTTCCTGGTCGGCGTCGGAAAAACCGTAAAACGAGGGCTCGAGTTCGGGGATGTTGGGTCGCTCGGTGCGTTGCAGTGGATCGAGGTCGGCCCAGCGTTGACCCACGTTGCGATAAGCGGCAATCAACTGCTGAACGGCGGTGCGCTTGCGCCCCATTTCGGCGTCGGCGTTGGCCATGACGACCTTGGTACCGCCCTGTTTGGCGCGCTCGGCAAAAGCGTTGATGACGGGCATGTGGGGCACATCGCGAGCCTGGGTGCCGTCTGCTGCAGGCACGTTTTGGAGGGCGTCGAAATACTGGCGCCAGGTGTCGGGCACGCTGCCGGGGTTGTCCAGATAGTTTTCGTACATCTCTTCGACATAGGGCGCGTTGCCCCCGAAGAGGTAGGTGTTGGCCGAATAAGCCTTGTAAATCGACTGATCACTCATCTTTCGCTCCTTCGTTCCCCTGCGGGGAATGTTGGGTGGGTTGAAAAACCTTCCGCGACACGGCTGGACCGGTTGGCGGATGCGACTGTGGCTGGGAAGGACCTAGAGTCAGGAGAGATTGTGCCACCAAATGGCTGACCCGGGGCTGACCGGTCGAGCGCAAGCGGTGAACACATGAAAATTAACCGATCAAATCTTTGATTTGCTGCAAGGCCGTGGGGTCCTCGATGGTGGTCAGGTCACCCGGGTCGCGCTTTTCACAGACCGCCTGGATCGCCCGGCGCAGCAATTTGCCGCTGCGCGTTTTGGGTAAAACCGACACGAACAAGACACGGGCGGGTCGGGCGACGGCCCCCAGCTGTCCATCAACCAGCTTCATGACCTCGCCCTCTAGCTTCAGGCGTGCGGCCGGATCGGTCAGGCCGCTGGCGTCCTTGGCGATGGCAAAGGCCATCGCCACTTGCCCCTTGAGCTGATCGGCCACGCCCACCACGGCCACCTCGGCCACATTGGGGTGGCTGGAGATGCTTTCTTCGATCTCGCGGGTGCCCAGACGATGGCCGGCGACGTTGATGACGTCGTCGGTGCGGCCCAAAATAAAGAAATAACCGTCTTCGTCGCGGATGGCCCAATCAAAGGTACTGTAGACCATTTGGCCCGGCACGCTGGACCAGTAGGTCTTGACGAAGCGCTCGTCGTCTTGCCAAACCGTTTGCAGGCAACCCGGCGGCAAGGGCCCCTCAATGGCCACCACGCCCTTGGTGTTGGGGGTGGTGATCTCGGCACCGGTCTGATCGTCGAGCAGCTTGATGTTGTACCCATACACCGCCTTGCCGGGCGAGCCGAACTTGGTCGGCGCAGGCTCGACACCGTTGCAAACCGCCAGAATCGGCCAACCGGTTTCGGTCTGCCAATAGTTGTCGATGATGGGTTTGCCGGCCAGTGCTTCGGAAATCCACTTTGCGGTGGGTTCATCCAGCGGTTCGCCCGCCAAAAACAGCGCACGCAGGCTGGAGAGGTCGTATTTCGTCAAAAAAGCCGGGTCCTGTTTTTTCAGGACGCGCACCGCAGTGGGTGCGCTGAACATGACCGTGACCTTGTACTGCTCGACCAGTCGCCACCAGATGCCGGCATCTGGCCGCAAGGGGGTGCCTTCGTACATGATGGTGGCCATGCCGGTCAAAAGCGGCGCGTAAATGATGTAGCTGTGGCCCACCACCCAGCCGATGTCGCTGGTCGAAAAATAGGTCTCGCCGGGGTTGCCACAGTAAATGTGCTTCATGCTGGAAGCCAGCGCCACCGCATAGCCACCGGTGTCACGTTGCACGCCCTTGGGCTTGCCGGTGGTGCCCGAGGTATACAGGGTGTAGCTGGGGTGGGTGGACTCAACCCACTCGCAGGGCACCTGGGTGTTCAGGTGCTTTTGGCGCAGGGTGGCGTAATCGTGGTCGCGACCTGACACCGGGGTATAGGGGCTGAGCTGGCGATCCACCATCAACACCGCTGCGGGCTTGTGGTTGGCCAACCGAATGGCTTCGTCGAGCAGCGGTTTGTAGGGCACGCCCTTGCCGCCGCGCGATCCGGCGTCGGCGCTGACCACCGCCTTCGGGCTGGCGTCGTCGATGCGGGTGGCCAGCGAGTGTGAGGCAAAACCGCCAAATACCACCGAATGGATGGCGCCGATGCGGGCACAGGCCAGCATGGCGAAGCAGGCTTCGGCGATCATGGGCATGTAAATCAGGACCCGGTCGCCCTTGCCCACGCCCAGTTCCTTCAAAATGGCTGCCATGCGCTGCACTTCGGCATGCAATTGGGCGTAGGTGTAACAGACCTCCTGGTCGGTTTCGGTCGAGACCCAGATCAGCGCATTTTGATGGGCGCGATCCTTCAGGTGTCGATCGACCGCGTTGTGACACAGGTTGGTGGTGCCCCCGACAAACCACTTGGCAAAGGGTGGACGGCTGTAATCGCAAATCTGGCTCGGCTGATCCTTCCAGTCGATCAGCTTGGCCTGCTCGGCCCAAAATGTGTCGCGATCCTCGATGGAGCGGCGGTGAAAATCGTCAAAAGCACCCATGGCGCTGTCCCCTGTTGGTTGTTGCCTTGGGGCGAATCATCGGCAGTCGTGCTTGCGACAGGCTGACGCAGCCTGTCGCGGTTCTTCATTTGATCAGGGTCAGGATGTTTTGAAAGGCCGGGTGTTCGCAGTCGCGCAACCACTCGAACAACACCATCTCGGTGGTGACCAATTCGGCACCGGCACCGGCCAGGCGGTCAAAAGCCGCGTCACGGTTGCGTTCGGTGCGACTGGCGCAGGCATCGGTGACCACCCAAACATCAAATTCGAGCTCGATCAACTCCAGCGCTGTCTGCAACAGGCACACGTGGGTTTCACATCCGGCCAGCACGATGCTGCTGCGACCCGGCGGCGGCTCCTGCGCCGGCTTTTGCAGATGTTTGGGCAAGCTGCGGGCGTTGCCGCCCTGACGCGATTTGGCGGGCGGCCGCAAAAAATCGGCCAACCCACCGCCCACCGCACTGAAGCTGAGTTTGGGCAAAACCATCGGGCAGAGCCCGCGCAAGGGCCCGACCATCGGGCCCAAGCCATCGGGGTTGTGCTCGGTCCCCCAAATCGGCACCCGCATCAGGCGAGCCGCCTGCCCCAGGCGCATGGCCTGTTGCATCACGGCCATGCCGTCGGACAAAGCGGGCAAGAGGCGTTCCTGGTAGTCCAGCAACACCAATTGGGATTCTTCAACATCGAGCAACATCGGTATCCTTCAGATTTTGACCACCACTCGGCCACGCACACGTCCGGCCATGAGCTCGCCGGCTTTGTCGATCGCCTGATCCAGCCCGATTTCTTCGGTCAGGGCTTCGAGCAATTCGACTTTGAGGTCGCGCGCCAGGCGCGACCAGGCCTGTTGACGCAAAGACAAGGGGGCCATGACCGAGTCCACACCCAGCAAAGCCACGTTGCGCAAAATGAAAGGCATGACCGTGGTCGGCAAATCCATGCCCTGGGCCAGACCGCAAGCCGCCACAGCCCCGCCATATCGGGTTTGCGCCAGCGCATTGGCCAGCGTGTGAGAACCCACCGTGTCGATCACGGCGGCCCAGCGTTCTTTTTGAAACGGCTTGCCCGGCTCGGACAAAGTTTGGCGGTCGATGACCTCGGCGGCCCCAAGCCGACGCAAAAAATCATGTTCGGCGGCTTTGCCGGTCGAAGCCACCACCCGGTGCCCCAGCGCCGACAACAAGGCCACCGCCACACTGCCCACGCCCCCGCTGGCACCGGTCACCAGCACATCGCCCTGCCCGGCCACCACACCATGGCGCTCGAGCGCCATCACGCACAACATGGCGGTGTAACCTGCTGTGCCAATCGCCATCGCCTGACGAGGCGTGAACACCGACGGCAAACGCACCAGCCAGTCGCCCTTCAAGCGCGCCTTTTGCGCCAAGCACCCCCAGTGGGTTTCGCCCACGCCCCAGCCGTTCAAAATGGCCTGATCGCCGATCTGCCAAGCCGGGTGGCTGGATTCGATCACGGTGCCCGCCCCGTCGATGCCTGCCACCATGGGCCACTGGCGCACGACCGGGCTTTTGTTGCAGATCGCCAGCCCGTCCTTGAAATTCAGGGTCGAGTACGCCACCTGCAAGGTGACATCACCGACGGGCATGTCGTCTTCGGATGCGGTTTTTAAGCCGGCTTGGAAAGCCTCATTTTTTTCTAACAAAAGTGCACGAAACATGGTTCTTCCTGACAAGGATTAACCTGTCATCTTACCGCCCTGCTTTGTTATATGATGATTGTCATGCGAAATATCGGGCTGATTTTGCTGTTTGCCGTCGTTGCGGCGCATGCCGAGCCGCAACGCCCGGCCGATGACATCGAACGTTTTTTGGCAGAGCGTGGTTTGCTGGGCCAAATGGACCAATTGCGCCAACGGTTCAGTCAAAAAGCCTCCGATTTGGTGGTCAATGCCATGGGCTTTTTGGGTGTCCCTTATCGCCGCGGAGGCAATAACGCCGAAACCGGGTTTGATTGTTCGGGTTTTGTACGTGCCATGTTCGAGCAAAGTGTGGGCTTGGTCCTGCCGCGACGCGCTGCGGAGCAGGCCGCCGTCACTGAAACCATCGATCGCCAGGACTTGCAACCCGGTGATTTGGTGTTTTACAACACCATGCGCCAGAAATTCAGCCATGTCGGCATTTATGTTGGCGACGGCAAATTCATCCACAGCCCCAAGCCGGGGCAACGTGTGCGTGTTGAAGACATGCGCCAAGCCTACTGGGAGCGCCGTTTCAACGGGGCGCGGCGCGTCAAAGTGGAAGATGGGTCAGCCGCTCAGTCTCTGAATCCTGCCGCATCCCCCCCGTCTCTTTCCTCTCGAGCGGCGGCATTGCCGCAGTTGGAAACACTGGCCCCAACTCGCTGAATTCTTTTGGCGGATATCTTTTCATTCAGTATACTTTTGGAATGAATTCAAAAGTATCGAATTGAAACTTGATCGCCGTTACAACCTGACCCTCTGGCTGGCCTTTTCCTGCATCGGCTTGTTGGTGTTGGCTCTGTTCACTTGGCAGGTGAATCGCTTGCACGAGGAATCCTGGAATTTGATCGAAGGACGACTGCTCAGGCACCATCAGGCGATCGAACAGGTCTTGCGCTCGTGCACCGACGAACTCGAAGCCCTGCGCGCCGTGGCACTGGATGCGCCACGCAACGATGCGCCGGTATGGCCGCAAGCCAGCGCAACCGGATACCACATGGACTCGGTGGCCCAACCCGATCGCTGGGGTAACCTGATCGGCCAGGGCCGCTTGACGCCTTTGGGCACTGCCCACCGCGAGGATCTCTACCGCGCCCTGACTTTGGCCCCCTGGTTCAGTGCAATCCCTTTCAAGCAACCGGCTGTGGCCGAATCGCGTTACGTGTCGCCGCACGGCTTTGTCTTGGTGCATCCTTGGCGGGCGTCACGCCACTTCGAGCCTGGGCAGGCCACGTGGTCCATGGACGAAGGCTTGAGCCGGCGCTGGGGAACGGCCTACTTTGCCGGACGAGACAAAGGGTTGTTGGTCCCGCTGGCCGCCCCGATTCCCTTGCCCGATGGCCATGTCGCCTGGGTGCGACTGGATCTCAGCCTCGACCACCTCAATCGGCTCAACAATGCCGCAGATCTGGATCAGGGCCGAGTTTGGCTGATGAATTCGCAGGGACAAGTGTTGGCTCATCCCGAACTGCATGCGAAAGAACTGTCGATGCAAGCAGTCCCACTTCAAGCCCTACCCGACTGGCCCGCTCAGCAGAGGGTCAGCACAGAGAGCCAGTGGCGCTACCGCATGGCCTTTCGTGCCGCCCCTTGGCAAATGGTCTATGAAGTCGATCAGCGCGCTTTGTGGTGGCAGATTTGGTGGCAACAAGTCACCGCACTGATTGAAGTTCTCTTGGGCATGTTGACGCTGATGCTTCTGGCGCACATCCTGACCCGGCGTGAATTCGTCCAACCGGCGCTCAAGCTGGTGCAGTTTTTGGGACACACCAGCCGCAGCGACCAAGCCAGCATTCCCGAAGTGCCCAAGGCCTGGCGCCCCTGGTTCGAGCGAGTGCGCACCATGATGCAAGAGTCGCGTCAATTGCTGGCAGTCGAGCAAGAGCTGCGGATCGCCGCCCAGATGCAACAAGCCATCTTGCCACCCGATTGGCCTGCCGATGAGCGTCACGCGCTTTGCGGCCTCATGAGACCGGCGCGGCATGTGGGTGGTGATTTTTACGACCACCTGAGACTGGCCGACGGCAGCCTGAGCCTGATCGTGGCCGATGTCAGCGGCAAGGGCGTGGGGGCAGCGTTGTTTGGAATGGTTTGCAAAACCCACTACCGCGCATTGGCGGAACAGGTCGGAGACGACCCGGCGCTGTTGTTGTCCGGCATCAACCGCGCCTTGTGCGTGTCCAATCCGCAATGCATGTTCGTCACCGCCTGGTGCGGGCATTACAACCCGGTCAGTGGCGCCTTGCGCTGGGCGGGTGCGGGACACCCGCCTGCGCTGTTGCGACGCACCGATGGCGAGCTGAGTTGGTTGTCACACGCGCAGGGGGTGTCACTGGGCCTGGTGGACGAGAGTGCCTATCCCGGGCATGAGATGCTCATGCAAGCAGGTGATGAATTGATGATCTATACCGATGGCGTGACCGAGGCCATCAACCCCCGGCAGGAAGAGTTTGGGTCCAGCCGCTTGCTGGCGGTCGCGGCATCGAGCCCGGCACAAAGCGTCTGGCTGGCCTCGGTCATGCAAGCGATCGACGGCTTTGTCGACGGCGAAGAGCCCTTTGACGACATCACCTGCCTGGTGTTGTCCAGCCGACAGGTTGCCCCGTGAAGCCGTCGCTGAAATGCCTGTTGGTTGTTCTCCTGTCCGGATGGCTCGGTGTCGCGTGGAGTCAGGGCGATGCGCCTTTGCGGATCGGCGTCAAACGCGATGTGCCGCTGTGGGGTGAATTGCAGGGTGGTCAACTGGTGGGACTGGAGCCCGACTTGGCCCATGACCTGGGCCGCCAACTGGGCCGAAGGGTTGAACTGGTGGGCTTGAATACCGCCGAGCGAATCGAAGCCCTGCAAAGTGGTCGGGTCGATTTGTTGATCGCCACATTGTCCAATACGCCCGAGCGACGACAGCAGTTGCACCTGGTGCTCCCGCACTACTACCAGTCGGGGGTGAATGTGCTGGTACGGCGCAACGAACAAGTGACCCGCTGGGAGGACCTGCAACGTCGACGAGCCTGCGCACGCCAAGGTGCCTTCTACAACCGTCAAGTGTTCATCGAGTTCGGTCTGGAACTCGTTCCGCTTTACGACAACCATGTGGCGCAGCACTCGGTTTGGCTGGGCCGTTGCGATGCCTGGTTACACGATGACACAGCCCTGATCGCCTTGCTGCAAGACCCGCGTTGGTCAGACCAATTTGAGATGCCACTGCCATCTCGACTGAATACCCCTTGGTCGATTGCCATGCGTCGAGACAAAGCCGATAGCGAACTGGCAAGACAAGTTTCGTTGGCCGTGGTGCGATGGCACCAAAGCGGCCTGTTGGTCGAGCTTGAACGTCGCTGGGGCATTCCGCCGTCGAGTTTTATTCAAGCCATGCACCAACGCTGGCGGAATCCCCAAACTTCGGGCTGCACCTGGCCCATCACCCCCAAGACCCCGACAACATGTCTGTGACCGATGATCTGCGGCGCGTCTATGACCGCTATTTCGGCAGCGCCGATTACGATAACCGTTATCCGCACCCCAACCTGGGCACATTGCGCTGCCTGTGGCGGCACGGGATCGGACAGGCACGACACGTGCTGGACATCGGCAGTGGCAACGGTCGCTATGCCCTGCCCATTTTGAAAGAAACCACCGCACGACTGACCGCCTGCGACATCTCGCTCGTGGCACTACAGTGTTTGCGCGAGCGCCTGTCGGACCAGCCCGACTGTTTACGTCGCTTGAGCATCGTTCACGGCGATGCCCTCTCTTTGCCCGGCGATTCTCGACACGACTTCATCTTGATGCTGTTTGGCGTTCTGGGGCATGTGGACTCCCGGATCGAGCGACTCAGCATATTGCGCCATTTGCACATCATGGCCCTGCCCGATAGCACGCTGGTGCTCAGCGTTCCCTGTGTGTGGCGAAGACGACCCCTCGAAGCCTTGGCATCCTGGTGGCGACACCGGCATGATCACGTTGACTGGCACGACATCACCTTTCAACGAACCATCGACCATCAGCCAGTGCGGTTTTTTTACCACCTCTACAGCCTGGCCGAGTTGCGTTCCGAATTGGCCGCGAGCGGTTGGCGCATCGTGCACATGGAAGCCGAAAGCATCCTGCCCGAGTGGCTCATCACCCCTCGACCGTGGCTGAATCGTCTCGATGCATGGACCTCTCGCGCCTGCCCAAGTGCACTAGGGTATGGCATACGTGTGGTCGCAAAGCCAATCCACAATGAAATCATTGGTATTCATTGAATATAATGCCATGATTACCAATTTGTTCATTCATCCATGCAATACCCTGTCACGCGCGAGCAAGCCAGCCTCATCATCGCACCGGAGGGGCGATTGGACTTTGACGCCGCACCGGAATTTCAGACCCAAGTGGAAGCTGCCCTGGAACAAGCGCAAACCATGGGTTTGAGCCTGATCATTCATTGTGCACACCTCCACTACATCTCCAGCGCTGGATTACGCGCGTTTCTGGTCTCCGCCCGCAGCGCCAAAACCAAACAGGTCAAACTGATTGCCTGTGGACTTTCAACCCCAGTCCAGGAGGTTTTTGACCTCAGTGGATTCAGTCAACTCATTCCACTGTGCGAGAACCTCGAACAGGCCCTGCGCACCTGACCGATCCTCGACAGCAACGGATCTTCCGAGGACCGGCGCAATGGTCAAATTGGCCCGCTCTCCATCAGGCCCTGCTGGTCGTTGTGTCAGGCTCGGACCAGCAGGCACAACAAGTGGCCGAGTTCGTCCTGGAGGAATGGTTCGTCAATCTCTGTTCGCATGGCCAAAATCAAGCCGGGCGTGTGCTCCAGGCCTGGGTCTACTGGCGCAGCATCGGGCGGGGCTGGGAACTCTTCTTGGTCGATGATGGCGCTCCTTTCGATCCCACAAGCATCCCTCCTGCTGACACCCGCGCGCCCTTGGCCGAACGAGGCCAAGGAGGCTTGGGCATCCATCTAACCTTGAAACTGACTCAGGCCTCTCGATACGAACGCGTTGGCGAATTCAATGCCTGGTGGCTGAGTTGGAACCCGAACTGAGCACAATGCTGACCTGGGCTGGCCCCAGCGCGCGCAAGATGTCGGCCTCAATTGCTTGTGCATGCGCTTGCACCTGGGCCATTTGGGCATTCGCATCAAATTCCAGCAGCACTTCAACAAAAAGGTCAGGGCCCGCGCGGCGCGTTCGAATCCCATGCAGTTGTATGTAGGCATCAAAGTGCTTGACCAGACAACGCAAAATCAGCCACTGCATTTGCTCGTTGAGGGTGACATCCAGTAAATCATGAACCGAGCTGCTCAGGATGGCCCAGACCGCATGCAACATGAAAGCCACCCCTACCAGCGCTGCCATCGGATCCAGATACGGCGTCCAAGATTGACCGGGCAACATCAAAGCAGTCCCCAGCGACAGCGCCATCAAGGCATCAAAGCCGGCTTTGGATAAAAACAATCGCACCTGCAAATCGATCAAGGGCGAAGGCTCGCGACGGGCGTTGCGCCGGTGCATGGCGGCAATGCCCAAACCCACGCCGGCATAGACCACAAAGACCCAAAAACCCATCCACCCCCCCTCAACCGGGCGCGGCGCAAGCAAATGATGCCAAGCGTGATAAGAAACGAACAAGGCACTGGCCAACATCAGTGCTGCAATCCCCAAACTGACCAGGTTTTCCAGTTTGCCGATGCCGTAGGCATAGCGACCTCGCCGACGTCCTCGAACCAACCGATAGGTGACCCAGGACATCAGCACCGATAAACCATCGGCGCATTCCTTGAGCCAGTCGGCCAGGATGGAAAGCGAGGTCGACTGACTCGCGGCCCACCCCATCAACACCACATCGAGTGCGCTGAGAAACAAAGCCGCTTGCAGGCCGCGTTCGGCCTGGCCGGTGGTGCGTTTCATGCCCCCTCCCGGGGACTCAGACCACGCATCCATGTACTGACCAGGGTGAGCTCGTGCGCACCGGTTCGATTCGGGTGTATGCCGAGCGAAGCGTCAAGAACCAATAAATCACTCACATTGAATGCTTTGACATCTATTAATTGGATAGTAGTATATTATTTAATCATTTTATATCATTTATATGAAACGCAGAAACTGGATCACTGCCCTGCCCGCTCTGGGCTTGGCGGCTTGCCAGCCGCCCCTCACAACGCATCTGACCCAAGCCCTGTCCACCCTGAAGAGCGGGCGTTTTGTCGACCTCACACACACCTTTGAACCTGGTATCCCGCACTGGAAAGGTGCCCCAGATCAAAGACTGAAAACTTTGTACACGCATGAAAAAGACGGGTTTCGCATTGATGAGTACTGCCACGTAGGGCAATGGGGCACCCACATCGACCCCCCATCGCATTTCCATTCCGACAAAATGACGCTGGATCAGATTGCCCCGGCCGATCTGTTATTGCCCTTGGTCGTACTGGATGTGCACATGGCCGTCCAATCCAACCCAGACTTTGTGATCGACTTGAAACACTTGCAAGAGTGGGAAGATCAGCACGGCCGCATGCCGCCAGGAGCCTTTGTAGCCATGCGCACAGACTGGTCCAAACGCTGGCCCGACCATGACGCCATGGATAACTCTGATGCCCAGGGCATCTCGCATTACCCTGGCTGGAGTCTGCCCGTGTTAAAGCAACTGTTTGAAAAACGGGCAGCCACTGCCATTGGCCACGAGACCACCGACACCGACCCGGGTCTGGCAACCAGCCGTGACGACTACAGCCTCGAGTCTTATGTGCTATCCACCAATCATTACCAGATCGAACTGCTCGCCAACCTCGATCAGGTGCCGCCAACGGGTGCAGTGGTCATGGTCGGCGCCCCCAAACCGAAAGCCGGCTCGGGGTTTCCGGTCAGGGTGGTGGCGATTGCGCCGAGATGAACCTGACGTCAATGACAAAAAAAGAGTCCAACTTTCGATGAGCTTATTCCCATGCCCACGAGCCGCACGGAGATGCCTTGTCAGGCATCTCCCGATGACCTTTTCGAGGCGACTGTTACAGATCGAGGAACGCAGGAAATGCGTCCAACAGACTCATTTTTTAGCCGGTGGCAAATCGGTGCAACTGCCGTGCGCCACTTCGGCCGCCATGCCGATGCTCTCGCCCAAGGTTGGATGCGGGTGGATGGTCTTGCCAATGTCAACGGCATCGGCCCCCATCTCGATCGCCAAAGCGATTTCACCGATCATGTCACCGGCATGGGTGCCGACGATGCCGCCGCCCAAAATCCGGCCATGGCCGTGCGCTTCAGGGCTGTCGTCGAACAACAACTTGGTGAAGCCCTCGTCACGGCCATTGGCAATGGCTCGTCCAGAGGCGTTCCAGGGGAATAAACCTTTTTTGACTTTGATGCCCTGGGCTTTGGCCTGCTCTTCGGTCAAGCCCACCCACGCCACTTCGGGGTCGGTATAAGCGACACTGGGGATCACGCGGGCGTCGAACGCTGCGCAAGCCAACTCGGGCTGGCCCAGCAACTCACCGGCAATGACTTCTGCGGCCACATGGGCCTCGTGCACCGCCTTGTGGGCCAGCATGGGTTGCCCCACGATGTCGCCGATGGCAAATATGTGTGCTGCCGCTGTGCGCATCTGGTGGTCGACTTCGATGAAGCCGCGATCGGTCACCGGCACACCGGCTTGATCGGCACCGATCTTTTTGCCGTTGGGCGTGCGCCCCACGGCCTGCAAGACCAGGTCGTAGGTGCCTTCTGATGTCGTGCCGTCCAGGCCTTCAAACTGAACCCGGATGCCCTCGGGGGTAGCGGTGGCCCCCACGGTCTTGGTCTTGAGCATGATGCGGTCAAAGCGGTGCTTGTTCATCTTCTCCCACACCTTGACCAGGTCGCGATCGGCGCCCTGCATCAGGCCGTCGAGCATCTCGACCACATCCAGGCGCGCGCCCAGCGTGCTGTACACCGTGCCCATCTCCAAGCCGATGATGCCGCCACCGATGATCAGCATGTTTTTGGGCACGGCCTTCAGGCCCAGCGCGCCCGTGCTGTCGACGATGCGCGGATCATCGGGCAAAAAGGGCAGGCGCACGGCCTGGCTGCCGGCCGCGATGATGGCGCGTTTGAAAGACACCACTTGGTTCTTGCCGGTCTTTTCCTGAGCACTGCCGGTGGTTTCCTCCACCCGCAGGTGATGGCTGCCGACAAACTGGCCCAAGCCGCGAACGACGGTGACTTTGCGCATCTTGGCCATCGCCGCCAGGCCGCCGGTGAGCTTGCCGATGACCTTCTCTTTGTGCCCGCGCAACTTGTCGATGTCCAGTTGCGGCGCACCAAAGGTCACGCCCAAATCGGCCATGTGGCTGACCTCGTCCATGACGGCCGCCACGTGCAGCAATGCTTTGGACGGGATGCAGCCCACGTTCAAACAGACGCCCCCCAGGGTGGCGTAGCGCTCGACCACGACCACCTTCAGGCCCAGGTCGGCGGCACGGAAAGCGGCCGAATAACCACCGGGCCCACCACCCAAAACCAACACATCGCAATCGATGTCAGCGTTGCCGCCAAAGGCAACAGCTGCAGGGGCCGGTGCGGCAGGTGCTGGGGCCGTCGTTGGGGCCGAAACAGGGGCTGAACCAGGAGCCGATGCAGACGCGGGCGCAGCGGCGCTGGCATCGCCCTGGACTTCGAGGCTGAGGATGACCGAGCCTTCGCTGACCTTGTCGCCCAAAGCGACCTTCAGGGCCTTGACCACACCGGCGTGCGACGACGGGATTTCCATCGAAGCCTTGTCGGACTCGACGGTGATCAGCGATTGCTCGGCCTTGACGGTGTCGCCGGGTTTGACCAGCAACTCGATGATCGCGACCTCTTTGAAGTCGCCGATATCAGGTACCTTGATGTCGATGGTGCTCACAGCGCGACCCTCCGGAAGTCACCCAGCAATTGGGCCATGTAGGCGGCAAAGCGAGTCGCCGCAGCGCCGTCGATGACGCGGTGATCGGCCGACAGCGACATGGGCATGATCAGGCGCGGGACAAACTGCTTGCCGTCCCAGACCGGTTTTTGGCTGCTCTTGCTGATGCCCAAAATCGCCACTTCGGGGGCGTTGACGATGGGCGAAAAGGCCGTGCCGCCTATGCCGCCCAGGCTGGAGATGGTGAAGCAGGCGCCTTGCATGTCGGCAGGGCCCAGCTTGCCGTCGCGGGCCTTTTTGGCCAACTCGCCGGTTTCTTGTGCGATCTCGATCACCGACTTCTGGTCGGCGTTTTTGATCACCGGCACCACCAGACCGGTGGGGGTGTCGGCGGCAAATGCGATGTTGAAATACTTCTTCAGCACCAGGTTGTCACCGTCGAGCGATGCATTGAACTCGGGAAACTTTTGCAACGCCTTGACGCTGGCTTTGATGATGAAAGCCAACATGGTGAGTTTGATGCCGGCCTTTTCGTTTTCCTTGTTCAGTTGCACCCGCAAGGCTTCCAGGTCGGTGATGTCGGCGTCTTCGTGGTAGGTGACGGCCGGGATCATGACCCAATTGCGGGCCAGGTTCTGCGACGAGATTTTCTTGATGCGCGACAGAGGCTGGGTTTCGATCGGCCCGAACTTGGCAAAGTCCACTTTGGGCCAAGGCAACAGATCCAGCCCCACCCCGGAACCACCCGCGGGGGCTTTGGCTTGCTGAGCCTGGGTGCGCAGATCGCCACTCATGACCTGGCGGGTGAAGTTTTGGACGTCGAGCTGGGTGATGCGGCCTTTGGGACCGCTGCCTTTGACCTCGGTCAGCGGCACCCCGAATTCGCGCGCCAACTTGCGGATCGAAGGCGAGGCGTGCGGCAAGCCCACAGTCCCGGCGGGCGGCGGGGCCGACACGGCGGGTGGCGCGACAGGTGCCGTTGCCGCCACCGGTGTGGCTGCGGCCGTCGCTGCAGCGGCAGGTTCCGATGCAGGTGCCGTGGCAGCTGGGGCAGGCGCCGGAGCCTGCGGAGCCGGCGAAGCTGCCGCAGCGCCCTCGCCCGCCACCTCGAGCACCGCCAGCAATGAACCTTCGCTGACCTTGTCGCCCAGGGCGATCTTGAGCTCCTTGATCACGCCGGCGTGCGACGACGGGATCTCCATCGAGGCCTTGTCGGACTCGACCGTGATCAGCGATTGCTCGGCCGCGACGGTGTCACCCGGCTTGACCAACAACTCGATGACCGCCACTTCTTTAAAGTCGCCAATGTCGGGGACCTTGATTTCGATCTGTGCCATGGTCTGGGTCTCCGTCAGGCGTAAAGCGGGTTGATCTTGTCGGTCTTGATGCCGTACTTGGTGATGGCTTCAGACACCTTGGACAAGGGCAAATCGCCTTGCTCGGCCAAGGCCTTGAGTGCGGCCAGCACGATGTAGTGGCGATTGACCTCGAAGTGCTCGCGCAACTTGCTTCTGAAGTCCGAACGGCCAAAGCCGTCGGTGCCCAGCACCTTGAAAATCCGATCGCGCGGGATGTAGGGTCGGATCTGTTCGGCGTAGTTTTTGATGTAATCGGTGGAGGCCACCACCGGCCCCTCGTGACCGGCCAATTGCTGGGCCACAAACGGCACCATGGGCTCGGCGGTCGGGTTGAGCAGGTTGTGACGCTCGGCGTTTTGACCATCGCGGGCCAACTCATTGAAGCTCGGGCAGCTCCAAATGTCCGAGGCGATGCCCCAATCTGTGGCCAGCAAAGCCTGTGCCGCAATCGACTCGCGCAAAATCGTGCCCGACCCCATCAGTTGCACGCGCAGGTCTTTGCCTTTTGCCTTGGGCTTGGGCCCCGGCTTGCACAGGTACATGCCCTTGATGATCTGCTCTTCGGTGCCCGGGGTCAGGCCGGGCATGGCGTAGTTTTCGTTCAGCAGGGTCAGGTAATAAAAGACGTTGTCCTGCTTTTCAACCATGCGCTTCAAGCCGTGGTGCAAGATGACGCCGACTTCGTGGGCAAAGGTCGGGTCGTAGCTGATGCAGTTGGGAATGGTGCCGGCCAGGATGTGGCTGTGCCCGTCTTCGTGCTGCAAACCCTCGCCGTTGAGGGTGGTGCGCCCCGAAGTGCCGCCCAACAAAAAGCCGCGTGCTTGCATGTCGCCCGCTGCCCATGCCAGGTCCCCGATGCGCTGAAAGCCGAACATCGAATAGTAGACATAGAACGGCACCATGATGCGATTGCTGGTGCTGTAACTGGTGGCGGCCGAAATCCAGCTCGCCATGCCACCGGCTTCGTTGATGCCTTCTTGCAGGATTTGGCCTGCCTTGTCCTCTTTGTAATACATCACCTGGTCTTTGTCGACCGGGGTGTACTGCTGCCCCAGAGGGTTGTAGATGCCGACCTGGCGGAACAAGCCTTCCATGCCGAAGGTGCGTGCTTCATCCACCAGTATCGGTACGATGCGAGGCCCCAGGGCCTTGTCGCGCAAAAGCTGGGTCAAAAACCGCACATACGCCTGCGTGGTCGAGATTTCACGCCCCTCGGTGGTGGGCTCGAGCACGGCTTTGAAGGTGTCGAGCGAAGGCACGGTGAATTGCTCATCGGCCTTGATGCGGCGCTTGGGCAGATAGCCGCCCAGGGCCTTGCGGCGTTCGTGCAGGTAGCGGATCTCGGGGGTGTCGTCGGCCGGCTTGTAAAAGGGCAGCTTGCTCAACTCGCTGTCTGGGATGGGGATGTTGAAGCGGTCGCGGAACGCCTTGATGTCATCGTCGGTCAGCTTTTTGGTCTGGTGGACGGTGTTTTTGCCCTCACCGGCCTTGCCCATGCCAAAGCCCTTGACGGTTTTGATCAGCAGCACGGTGGGCTGGCCCTTGTGTTGCACGGCGGCGTGGTAAGCCGCATAGACCTTTTGCGGGTCGTGCCCACCACGGCGCAGGTTCCAGATGTCGTTGTCGCTCATGTGCGCGACCATCTCCAGCGTGCGCGGATCGCGGCCAAAGAACTGCTTGCGCACGAAAGCGCCGTCATTGGCCTTGAACGCCTGATAGTCACCATCGAGGGTGTCCATCATGATTTTGCGCAGCGCGCCATCTTTGTCTCGGGCCAGCAAGGGATCCCAGTTGTTGCCCCATATCAGTTTGATCACGTTCCAGCCGGCGCCACGGAACTCGCCCTCCAGCTCCTGAATGATCTTGCCGTTGCCCCGCACCGGGCCATCGAGGCGTTGCAGGTTGCAGTTGATGACGAAAATCAGGTTGTCCAGGTTCTCGCGAGCGGCCAAACCGATGGCCCCCATGGATTCGACTTCATCCATCTCGCCATCGCCGCAAAACACCCAGACCTTGCGGTTTTCGGTGTTGGCAATGCCGCGCGCGTGCAAGTATTTGAGGAAGCGGGCTTGGTAGATCGCCATCAGGGGCCCCAAGCCCATGGACACGGTGGGGAATTGCCAGAACTCGGGCATGAGTTTGGGGTGCGGGTAGCTGGACAACCCTTTGCCGTCGACCTCCTGGCGGAAGTTGAGCAGTTGTTCTTCGCTCAGGCGTCCCTCGAGATAAGCCCGGGCATAAACGCCGGGGGCCACGTGGCCCTGGATGTAGACGCAATCGCCGCCGTGGTTTTCGCTCTCGGCATGCCAGAAGTGGTTGAACCCGGCACCCAGCATGTGCGCCAGCGAGGCGAACGAACCAATGTGCCCGCCCAGGTCGCCCCCGTCTTCGGGGTTGTGGCGATTGGCCTTGACCACCATGGCCATGGCATTCCAGCGCATGTAGGCGCGCAATCGCTCTTCGATTTCGATGTTGCCGGGGCAGATGGCCTCCTGATCCGGCTCGATGGTGTTGACATAACCGGTGGTGGCCGAAAACGGCATGTCGATGCTGTTCTCGCGGGCGTGCTCCAGCAAATCTTCCAGCAACTGGTGCGCCCGCTCGGGTCCCTCGGCCTGAATGACAGCGCTCAGCGCGTCCATCCATTCTTGTGTTTCTTGTTGATCGGCCGCCGATGCGACTTGACGACCTGAATCCTGGGGCAATGCTGACATGCGGGTCTCCTTCAGTGTGTGTGCGAAGTTTCTCACAGATTGCCTGAAATTTCAAATTATGCATATTCATTTCATAATATGATATTTGATCGGCTTGCTTCCCCTCTACACTCGCACACAATGAATCAAAAATCCATCGGTTTTGCCCCATGGCAGCAGATCCGCCAGAAATGGCTGGCTTGGTGGCGTCGACAAAGCCCGTATCGCCAGGATCGGCTGGCATTCATGGGGCCTTTGATTGCAGTGCTGCTCTTTTTGGCCGTCATCGCCTTGGCGTTTGCCTACCTGCGGTACGAGGAAATCGGACGCGAACAAGAAAGTGTGCGCAGGGATGTTGAATACGCCCAACAGCGATTGCGTTTGCGCTTGATCGAGCGTCAGGAGCAGTTGATGCGGCTGGCGCGCAGCGTGGCCGATGCTGAATTGGATCCGGCCATGTTCAACAGCGAAGCCGAGGAGCTGATCGACAAATATCCCGAGATCACCTCTTTGAGCTGGATGGATCGCAATCGGCGCATCCGTGCCGGGATGACGAGCGACGGAATGCCGGGTCATTTGCAGCGCAGGGCCAACGAATTGATGCGCTCCCAAGCGGCTGAAGACGCTTTCAACTTGGCACGCGAGCTCCAACAAGCCACCTATTCGGCGCCGATCACGCGACTCACCAGCGGCGAAGCCACGGTGCCTCATTTGCAATTGCACTTGCCACTGATCTCCCACGGCCGATTTTTGGGCGTGATCATGGCCGAGTACTCTCTGGATGCCATGATGCGATTTGCGGTACCCGTTGAGGTGACGTCGCGCCATGCCATGTCCATGATCAATGATCAGCAAGCTGTGTTGGTGGGGCAGAGCATCCAGCCTCGTTCGCGCTTGTTGACGCCATGGTCGAATGAAACCTTTGAACATGTGGTGCCGGTTTCTCCGATCGGCAATGGCTTGCTTTTGAGGGCGCAAGCGTATCGCACCTCTCAAGGCCTGGTGGGACGTGCGTTGTTTTGGCTGGTGGTGGCTCTGAGCACCCTGACGGTTTGGATGCTGATCGGGACCTGGCGACACACCCGCAGAAGAATTCAAACACAACGCGCATTGGTGGCCGAGACCAATTTCCGGCGGGCGATGGAAAACTCCATATTGACCGGCATGCGCGCGCTGGACATGCAAGGGCGCATCACTTATGTCAACGCGGCCTTTTGCCAGATGACAGGCTGGAGTGAATCCGACTTGGTGGGGAGCACACCGCCCTATCCCTATTGGCCTGAAACCGATCGGGACATGCTGATGAAGGTGCTCAATGACGAGATCAGCGGTCGAACCGGTCCGTCGGGCATGCAACTGCGGGTCAAGCGCAAAGACGGTTCATTGTTTGATGCACGGATGTATGTGTCCCCCCTGATCGACGCCACCGGGGCACAAACGGGCTGGATGACATCCATGACCGACATCACCGAACCCAACCGCATCCGCGAGCAATTGTCGGCTTCTTACGAACGCTTCACCACGGTATTGGAAGCCCTGGATGCGTCGGTTTCGGTGGCTCCACTGGGCAGCGCTGAATTGCTGTTCACGAACAAAATGTACAGACAGTGGTTTGGTCAAATGAGCAGCGGCCACTTGGGCATGCTGGAAAAAGCGGGCATGCCCGAATCTGTCAGCAAAGTCGATGCCTCTGACGATGATCTGGCGGGCTTGCCCACTGAAGGCTTGTCGAGTTCTTCAACGGAAAATGCCGAAATCTATGTGCCCGAATTGCAAAAATGGCTGGAGATCCGCACCCGGTATCTCAATTGGGTCGATGGCCGATTGGCTCAAATGGTCATTGCGTCAGACATCACGCCCAGGCGGCGTGCCGAGGAGCAGGCCGCCTTGCAAGCAGAGCGCGCGCAAAGCGTGAGTCGCCTCATCACCATGGGAGAGATGGCGTCCAGCGTTGCCCACGAGCTCAATCAGCCCCTGACTGCGATCTCCAACTACGCCAATGGGCTGGTGACGCGGATCAAAAACCAGCAAATCAGCCAGGAGGACATGCTCAAAGCGCTGGAGAAAACAGCCCATCAGGCTCAGCGTGCAGGGCAGATCATCCAGCGCATCCGCAGCTTTGTGAAACGCAGCGAACCCAACCGCACGCCCACCCATGTCGCGCGCATGGTGTCCGAGGCGGTGGAACTGGCCGACATTGAGTTGCGTCGCCAACAAGTGCGCTTGAGCTACTTTGTCTCCAGCCGCTTGCCCCAACTGCACGTGGACCCCATTTTGATCGAGCAGGTGATGATCAATTTGCTCAAAAATGCGGCCGAAGCCATCCACAACGCTCAACGCCCATTGGCCTTGCGACACGTTGAATTGCAGGTTGTGCCGAAGGACATCGAAGGTCAGGCGGTGGTCGAATTCAGCGTCACAGATACAGGGCAGGGTTTATCGCCATTGGCGCTTGAACGCTTGTTCGAGGCCTTTTATTCCACCAAGTCCGAGGGAATGGGCATCGGTTTGAATTTGTGCCGCAGCATTGTGGAATCCCATCAGGGCCGGATGAAAGCCGAGAACCTCTACAATGGCGATCAAATTGTGGGGTGTCGATTCTCTTTCTGGATCCCCGTGCAAGCATCGGACCCGTTGCCTGCCTGACACCCTATTTCCCCCTACGCGGAGTCTGACAAGATGAGCTTGATCCCCAAAAAAGGCACGGTGTATGTGGTCGATGACGACGAGGCCGTGCGCGATTCACTGCAATGGTTGCTTGAAGGCAAAGACTACCGAGTCCGTTGCTTCGATTCGGCTGAAACCTTTTTGTCGCGCTATGACCCGCGCGAGGTGGCTTGCCTGATTGTGGACATCCGCATGGGCGGCATGACAGGACTTGAATTGCAGGACAAGTTGATCGAACGTCGATCGCCCCTCCCGGTTGTCTTCATTACTGGACATGGCGATGTGCCCATGGCGGTTGACACCATGAAAAAAGGGGCCATGGATTTCATCCAGAAACCTTTTGAAGAAGACGCCTTGGTGGTGCTGGTTGATCGCATGCTCGAACACGCCAAAGATTCCTTTGCCGATTATCAGCAAGCGGCCAGCCGAGAAGCCCTGATGGCCAAACTGACTTCGCGCGAGGCCCAGGTGCTCGAACGCATCGTGGCCGGACGCCTGAACAAGCAAATCGCAGACGACTTGGGCATCAGCATCAAAACCGTCGAGGCTCATCGCGCCAACATCATGGAAAAGCTCAACGCCAATACCGTGGCCGATTTGCTCAAAATCGCGCTCGGACAAACGGGTGCCAAGGCCTGATGAGCGCTCAACTCATCGACGGCGTCGCCCTGTCGCAAAAACTGCGCGACCAATTTGGCCACGAAACCCAGGCGCTGATTGCCCGTGGCACACGTCCCGGTTTGGCCGTGATTCTCGTAGGCGACGATCCCGCCAGTCAGGTGTATGTGCGAAACAAGGTCAAAGCCTGCGAACAAGCCGGCTTTCATTCGCTGCTGGATCGTCAACCTGCCACACTGTCCGAAGGTGATTTGCTGGCGCGGGTCGAGGCCCTGAATCAGGATCCTGCCATCCACGGCATCCTGGTCCAGTTGCCACTGCCTTCACACATCGACGCCCAAAAGGTCATCGAAGCGATCTCGCCCGAAAAAGACGTGGACGGCTTTCATGTGGCCAGTGCTGGGGCCCTGATGACCGGTTTGCCTGGCTTTTGGCCCTGTACGCCACACGGCTGCATGAAGATGCTGGAAGACATCGGATACCCGCTGCGTGGCAAACACGCGGTGGTGATCGGTCGCAGCAACATCGTGGGCAAGCCCATGGCCATGATGCTGCTGGCGCAAAGCGCCACCGTCACCATTTGCCACAGCGCCACCCCCGATTTGCGACACCACACCCTGCAAGCCGATGTGATCGTGGCGGCTGTGGGCAAACGACATTTGGTCACCGCCGACATGGTCAAACCCGGTGCGGTCGTGCTCGATGTGGGCATGAACCGCGACGAACAAGGCAAGCTGTGCGGCGACGTCGACTTCGAAGGCGTGCGCCAGGTGGCCGGCTACATCACCCCTGTTCCGGGTGGGGTTGGCCCCATGACCATTACCATGCTATTGGCCAACACCCTGATTTCTGCGCGTCGGGCCGCCGACGCCCTCTAAGCCATGAACCCTTTGCTGGATTTTTCGGGCTTGCCCCGATTTGACGCCGTGCGCCCCGAACACGTGGGTCCGGCGGTACAAGAACTGATGACCCAAGCCAGTGCCGCCCTGGAGCGCGTGGTGGCGCCTGATTTTCCGCCCAACTGGAACGACTTGGCGCGTGAACTCGATGTCGCCACCGAGCGGCTCGGCAGAGCTTGGGGCATGGTGAGCCACCTGCACGCGGTGTGCGACACACCCGAATTGCGCGCCGCCTACACCGCCGCCCTGCCCCTGGTGACCGAGTTCTACACTCGGGTCGGGGCCGACGAGCGGTTGTATGCCAAATACCGCGACATGAACACTGTCGAGCTCAACCCCGAGCAACAGCGTGCGCATGCCAACGCCTTGCGCAACTTCGTGCTCTCGGGAGCTGAATTGCAAGGTCCGGCCAAAGAGCGCTTTGCGGCCATCCAGGAGAGGGTGGCCGAACTCAGCCAACAGTTCAGCGAACATGTGCTCGACAGCACCGACCGCTGGAGTTTGCTGGCCACCCCTGAGCAAATGCAGGGCGTGCCGGCCGATGTGCTGGCTGCCACCGCCGCAGCCGCTCGGGCCCAAGGCAAGAACGGGCATTTGCTCAGTCTGAAAATGCCATGCTATTTGCCTGTCATGCAATATGCGCAAGATCGAGAATTGCGCCACACTGTGTATCGCGCCTACGCCACCCGGGCGTCCGACTTGTGGGAACAACCCGAACTGGACAATTCGGGCCTGATGGCCGAAATCGTTCAACTCCGACAGGAAGAAGCGGCCCTGCTGGGCTACGCCGATGCCGCACAAGTGTCACTAGCGACCAAGATGGCACCTTCTCCGATTCGCGTGATCGAGTTTTTGCGCGATCTGGCACGTCGCGCCCGACCTCACGCCGAGCGCGATGTGGCCGACCTGCGCGCTTTCGCCGCTGAAAAAATGTGCCTCAGCGACCCACAGCCCTGGGACTGGACCTACATCGGCGAACGACTTAAAGAGGACCGCTACGCCTTCAGCGAGTCCGAGGTCAAAGCCTACTTCCCCGCTCCCCGGGTGTTGGCAGGCCTGTTCAAGATCGTTGAAACCCTCTTCGAGGTCAGCATCCGCCGCGACCAGGCCCCGGTCTGGCATCCTGCGGTCGAGTTTTATCGCATTGAACGGCAAGGCCAATTGGTGGGACAGTTCTACCTCGATCCGCCAGCCCGTGCCGGCAAACGCGGCGGGGCCTGGATGGATGATGTGCGCGCCCGCTGGATGCGTCCCGACACCCACAGCCTGCAAACCCCCATCGCCCACATGGTGTGCAACTTCGCCGAGGGCGTCAACGGCCAACCCCCTTTGCTGACCCACGACGACGTCATCACCCTGTTCCACGAGTTCGGTCATGGCTTGCACCACATGCTCACGCAAGTCAATGAGCGAGACGTCAGCGGCATCAGCGGCGTCGAATGGGATGCGGTCGAACTGCCCAGCCAGTTCATGGAGAATTTCTGCTGGGAATGGTCGGTGCTGCGTCACATGACGGCCCACGTCGATACCGGCGAGCCATTGCCACGCGCGCTGTTTGACAAAATGATGGCCGCCAAAAACTTCCAGAGCGGCTTACAGACCCTGCGCCAAGTCGAGTTAGCATTGTTTGACATGCGACTGCACCACGAACCTGCTCAGGCGCAAAACATCCTGGCCTTGCTGGCCGAAGTGCGCGCTGAGGTCGCTGTGTTGCCCGCACCCGAATTCAGCCGCATGCCGCACAGCTTCAGCCACATTTTTGCCGGGGGGTACAGCGCCGGTTACTACAGTTACAAATGGGCCGAAGTCCTGTCGGCGGACGCCTACGCTGCGTTCGAAGAAACCGCTGCCCCCGACGGCACGCCCAACATCGAAACCGGTCGGCGCTACCGCCGGGAGATCCTGGAAGTCGGCGGCAGCCGCCCGGCACTCGAATCCTTCAAAGCCTTCCGCGGGCGCGAACCCAGCATCGACGCACTCTTGCGCCACCAAGGCATGAATTGATTGGGGTCTAATTCATTGGGGTCTGACCCCAATGAATGGTTGCTTTTTTGCCACCCCCGGTGATCACGCCGGGTTGAATGTGAGGGTCTGGACGCCATTGGGTGTGCCCAGCAAGCAGATTTGGGCGCGCTGGCGGGCAAAGACACCGACGGTGACGACACCGGGCCATTGGCTGACTTCATTCTCGAAACCCAGGGGGTCTTGAATCGTCAGACCCCGCACGTCCAGAATGTGCTGACCGTTATCGGTGATCAGCGGCTGCCCCTGAATCATTCGAACACTGGCCTGGCCGCCGAGTTCAGCAAATTGACGGATGAGGCGCTGGCTGGCCATGGGGATGACCTCGATCGGCAGCGGGAAGCGGCCCAACACGTCGACTTTTTTGCTGGCATCAGCGATGCACACAAACTGGCGCGACTGGGCGGCGACAATTTTTTCACGGGTGAGCGCGGCACCCCCTCCTTTGATCATGTGCCCCCGGCCGTCAATTTCATCGGCGCCGTCGATGTAGACCGACAGGGTGCCCACCTCATTGGCCTCAAACACCCGAATGCCCAGGGCCTGCAAGCGCCGGGTCGAGGCCTCGGAGCTGGAAACCGCACCCGGAATTTGATCCCGAATGCTGGCCAAGGCATCGATGAAGCAATTGACGGTCGAACCCGTTCCCACGCCCAGCACTTCACCGGGTACGACATGGGACAGGGCGGCCTGACCCACCAGGGCCTTGAGTTGATCTTGGGTAAGGGGTGTGGACATGGGAGAAAATAGAGGTCTGTTGCTGATCGGATTATCCATGCTCAATGAACTGACTTACCGTTTCCTGCGCCCTGCCCTTTTTTGCATGGATGCCGAGGCGGCCCATGACGCCACGCTGGAGGCGTTGTCGCGCACGCAAAACGGTTTCTGGCAAGGCCTGTATGCGCAGGATCGGGTCGAAGACCCGGTGACGGTGGCCGGCTTGCGTTTTCCGAACCGGGTCGGTTTGGCGGCCGGTCTGGACAAAAATGCCCGCTGCATCGATGCGCTGGCCGCCCTGGGTTTTGGCTTTGTCGAAGTCGGGACCGTGACCCCGCTGGGTCAGCCGGGCAACCCCAAGCCACGCATGTTTCGCATCCCGGAACGGCAGGCCCTGATCAACCGGCTGGGCTTTAACAACGAAGGACTGCAGGCTTTTCTAAGCCACGTGAAGCAATCGCGCAGCGTTGGACATGCCCAGGGCATGCGTCTGGGTTTGAACATCGGCAAAAATGCCGTCACGCCGATCGAACGGGCGGTGGACGATTACCTGATTTGCCTGGCCGGCGTTTACCCGCACGCCGATTACATCACCGTCAACATCTCGAGCCCCAACACCCAAAACCTGCGCAGCCTGCAATCGGATGAAGCACTCGACGCCCTTTTGTTTGCCCTGTCTGAGCGCCGACACGAACTGGCGCAACAGCATCAACGGCAGGTGCCCGTGTTCATCAAAATCGCACCTGACCTCGATGAAACTCAAATCGACGTGCTGGCCGCCACCTTGCAACGCCGGTGTCTGTCCGCCGAGGCGCAAGCCGACGGCGCCTGGGGTCTGATTGCGACCAACACGACACTGGATCGAAGCGCGGTGCAGGGCTTGACGCACGCGTCAGAAGCCGGTGGACTGTCGGGTGCGCCCGTGCTGGAAAAAAGCAATGCGGTGATCCGGCGCTTGCGCCAAGCCCTGGGCCGTGAGTTCCCCATCATCGGGGTCGGCGGGATCATGAGTGGCGCCGATGCTGCCAGCAAGATCGAAGCCGGAGCCGATCTGGTTCAAATCTACACCGGACTGATTTATCGCGGACCGGCGCTGGTCAAGGAAGCGGCACTCGCCATTCGGGCGAAGCGCTGAAGCGTCAAGGCCGATAAACCGCTTGCACCACGGCCTCGCCGATGGCCAAGGCACTGGTCAGTCCGGGGGACTCGATGCCCAACAAATTGACCAACCCGGCATGACCGTGTTGAGCCGGGCCATGCAGCATGAAATCGGCCGCCGGCTCTCCCGGCGCGTTGATTTTGGGCCGCATGCCCGCGTAACCGGCTTGCAAGGCGCCGTCGGGTAAACCCGGCCAATACCGGCGCACGGCATCGTAGAAAACATCGCCCCGGCGCGGATCCACCACCAGATCGTCGGCGCGATCGGTCCACTGCACATCGGGGCCGAACTTGGCCTGCCCGCCCAAATCGATGGTGAGGTGCACCCCCAGACCGGCCGCTTCGGGCACCGGATAAATCAGGCGCGAAAACGGCGATCGCCCCGCCAGCGTGAAGTAGTTGCCCTTGCAAAAATAAGCCTGTGGCAAATCACGGGTGTCCAAACCGTCGATGCGACGTGCCAAAACGGGCGCGTTCAGGCCGCTGGCATTGACCAGCACATCGCACCCCAGTTGGGTGCCGTCGGTCAATGTCAGTTCGTGACCCGAAGGGGTGATCCGAACGCGATCCAGCGCCGACATGTAGGCGACCATGCCACCCGCATTTTCAAAGTCGCCTTGCAAAGCCAACATGTAGGCGTGGCTGTCGATGATGCCGGTGCTGGGCGAATGCAAAGCCGCCAGCGCATGCAACTCGGGCTCCATGGCCCGTGCCTGCTCGCCACTGAGCCAAACCAGATCCGCAACGCCATTGGCAGCTGCCTTGGCCTGAATGCCTTCGAGTTGATCGACCTGCGCCGGGTTGGTGGCAACGATCAGCTTGCCACAACGCCGATGGGCGATGCCGCGCGCCTGTGCGTAGTCATACAACAGGTGTTTGCCGCGCACGCACCAGCGTGCTTTGAGCGAGCCTTGGGGGTAGTAGATGCCGGCGTGAATGACCTCGCTGTTGCGCGAACTGGTGCCCGTGCCAATGGCCGACTCGGACTCGAGCACCAGCCAGTCGCGACCCGCACCCTGAGGTGACAATGCCAAAGCACGGGCCACTGCCAAACCGACCACCCCTGCGCCCACCACCACGCCATGCACCCGATCCAAAGCCAGCTCCCCTCATGCAAACAAAAAACCGGGTCCTTTGCCCAGTTGGCAAGGGATCCCGGTCGGTGATTGTCGCATCCCAATCAGGGGTTGCGACCCAAAATCAGCGGCGCTTGCTGGTCTTGGTCGCTTGGCTGGCCATGGCTTGGACGTTGGCATCGGCCATTTCGGTGGCTTGGCGGACAGCCTTTTGAACCGATTCCAGGGCATTGTTACCGGCAGCAACCGCAGTTTTAAAAGCAGCGACAGCGGCTTCGGAACCGGCAGGGGCATTGGCGGTCGCGCTGTGGAGCATGTCCTGGAAGGCTTTTTGAGCTTGGGCCACTTGAGACTCCATGGTCTGGGTGAAGTTGGCACCGGTGCTGCTGGCGATGTCGTACAGGGCACGGTTGTAGTTCACGGCTTTTTCGGCCAGGGGCTGAAACATACTGGCTTGCAGGGCCAACAATTGCTGGGCGTCTTTGACGCTCAGGGCAGCTTGAGCCTGATTTTGGGTGTCGGCCAAAGCGGCCTTGGCAGCAGCGAGATTGAGTTCAATCAATTGCTCCACGCCAGAAAAAGCCTTGTTGGTCAAACCAACCAGGGTTTCGAGGTTGGCTTTGTTGGCAGCCATGATTTGTTCAGGGGTCAGGTTCATGTGTCTCTCCGGTGGATTCAGTTAAACGTCGGTGTTTGCTGACTCCTGCGCAATCATGTTGCAGTGCAGCATGAAATGAATTGTAGCCTGTACAAAATGCAGGGCAAGGACTTGCGTGTTGATTAGAGTGGATGTTCTAAAACGCGGGTTTGCTGTGTTGCCAATGCTCTTGCCAATTGTCCCGGTACGCCTTGCCCAATTGAACCCCTCTCAAGATGAGCAGGTTTTCGGCATTGCGGGTTTCGGCCGAGTTGGTGAAATTGAAGCTGCCGGTAACCACCGTATCGCCATCAATCACGATCACCTTGTTGTGGGCAATGGCATGTTTCCCGTCGAGCCTCACTGAAACCTGAGCATCTTTGAACAAAGCCATGACGTAGCGGTTGGTGTGATCGCTCTTTTCGTCCAACAACACGGACACCTTCAGGCCGCGCTCATGCGCCCGAATGACCGCCTGGGCCATGGCATTGTGGGTGAAACCGTAGGCCTGGACCAACACCTCTTGTTGCGCCCGGTCGATCGCGTCGACCACGTTCTTGGCCACCCCCACGGGGGGTGTGAATCCCAGGTAAAGCACCTGAACTTGCTCGACCCCGATCGAGCCAGTGCTCGCAACAGGTCGGTCGGTGCGTGCCTCGCCCAAGCGGTGCCCCATCAAAATGAATGACAAAGCAGCAAAAGCGGACACGATGACAATGGCCAGCCACCAAGGGGAGATGCGTGATTTCATGATTGAATCCTAACCGCGGCGGTCAATCCGTATCGGGTACGGGTTTTCCCGTTGACTTGAAGGATAATTTCCAGCTTCGGCCATGTCTAATCCCACTTCCTCTCGTCACGACCGCGCATTGAAGCGAACCATCGTCCAGTTGGCGCTGGCGACGTTTTCAAGCATGACCATCCAGCGCATGTGCGATCCGATGTTGCCACAACTGGCGCATGAATTCGATGTCGGTTTGGGTCAAGCTGCAGCGGTGATTGGCTGGTTTGCAGTGGTTTACGGTTTGGCTCAAATCCTTTATGGCCCACTGAGCGATCGTTTCGGCAAATACCGGGTCGTGAGTTGGGCCACCCTTTTGTCCAGCGTCGGTTGCCTGGCCAGCGCCTTGGCACCGGGACTTGATGAATTGGTTTGGGCCCGCATGCTGGCAGCGGCCAGTGCGGCCGCCATCGTGCCGGTTTCCATGGCCTGGGTCGGCGATGCGGTCGCCTACAAAGAGCGACAAGAGTATTTGGCGCGTCTGGGCATGGGATCGACCATGGGGATTTTTGGAGGTCAGTTGATCGGTGGTGTTTTCACCGACACCCTGGGTTGGCGCTGGGGCTTTGCCCTCATGGCCTTGTTTTTTCTGATTGTGGGGTTCTTGCTATTGAGGCGGCATGAGAAGGTGGAAAAACTGGTGCCGGTGACTTCGGCACCCGGTGCCGAGATGTGGTTTGTGCACAAGGTGATGGCGGTGTTGCGAGCTCCTCGTGCCCGTGTGGTTTTGCTGACCGTCTTGCTCGAAGGTGCCACCGCCTTCGGGGTGTTGGCGCTGGGCGCTTCGCACCTGCACGACAAGCACGGGATCAGCCTGACAGAAGCCGGGTTGGCGATTTCCCTGTTTGGCCTGGGGGGTGTGGCCTATGCCTGGCAGGCGGGCCAATTCATCCGCCGACTGGGTGAGCGAGGCATGGTCCAGATCGGCTCTGCCATGTTTGGACTGGCCTTTGTCGGGATTGCCTGGACACCGCACTGGACCTGGGCGATCGCAGCCAGTTTTTTGTCGGGCTTTGGTTTCTTCATGTTTCACAACACCTTGCAGGTGCTGGCCACGCAGATGTATCCGGCCCAAAGGGCAACCTGCATGACGCTGTTTGCCGGGACTTTGTTCACCGGTCAATCGATCGGCGTGGTGTTGGCCGCCAGCCTGGTGGCCAGTTGGGGGACCACTTGGGTGATATGCGCTGGCGCACTGCTGGTTTTGCTCATGGGACAATGCATTCCTGCCCTTTTAAAACGCACTCAGACCAGCGGAACCACGACATGACACCTGAACAATGCGCCGACTTGCTCGACCAGCACCCCGATTTCAAAGTGCTCAGACGCTTGCAACACCGCGATCAGTTCAGTTCTCCGCCACCCAACTGCCCCGTGTCACGAGGCGTGATCCTGGACACAGAAACGACGGGCCTGTCCAGCGAAGTCGATCGGGTGATCGAGTTGGGGATGTTGTTGTTTGAATTCAATCCGGTCACGGGGGAAGTGTTCCGCATCGTCGAGGCTTTTGACCAGTTGGAAGATCCGGGCCGACCCATTCCTCCCGAAACCACCGAGGTTCATCACATCACCGACGACATGGTTCGCGGACAGCGCATCGACGACAACGAAGTCGAGCGCATTTTGCAAGGTGTGTCGGTGGTGATTGCCCACAATGCCTCCTTTGATCGGCCTTTTGTCGAACAGCGTTGGCCACTGTTTGAGTCGTTGCAATGGGCTTGCAGTTTGCGCGACATCGATTGGAAGGCCGAGGGCTATGGCTCAGCCAAGTTGGAATACCTGCTCTACACTGAGGGGCTTTTTTACGAGGCCCATCGGGCCGAGAACGACTGTCGCGCCTTGCTCGAACTCTTGAGCCGCGTTTTGCCCAACAGCCAAAAGCCGGCCCTGCTGAGCCTGCTGGAGACGTTGAATCAGCCCCAGCTTCGCGTCTTTGCAATCGGATCCCCTTTCGAGACCAAAGGATTGCTCAAAGACCGGGGTTACCGTTGGGATGGAGAACGTCGATGCTGGCACAAAACTCTGACCGGATCATCGGCCTTGACCGAAGAAACCGGCTGGCTCAAGCGTCGCATTTATGCTGACGTTCGCAACCCGCTGATCGAAGTTGAAACCCTGGGCGGTACGGTCAGATACTCCAGCCGTGCCGGGCAAGTCGAACGCATCGCCTTGAACGAGGACGTCAAATGAGCTGCCAAGGCACGCTGCACGTGGGGACTTGCGGGTAAAACTGTCCGCTGGTGGCGCAGTAGTAGCCCATCGGCTGCTGAGACACCGACACCACGGGCGCTGCCGTCGGGTAAACATAAGTCACGCTCGCAGGATGCGATTGCACGTAGGTGACGGTGGGTGGCAACACCACCGGTGCGACAGGCCACTGGGCATAAGCGGGCCTGGAAATCGCCGTGGCCAGCAAGGCTCCACCGATGATGGCAGGCGCCACCCAGTGAGCCGAGCCGCGGTGATGATGGTGGAAGTGGGTGTGCCCCCAATGCCCGCCCCGGTGCCAACCGTGACCATGGGGACCGGCCTGAACTGAACCGAAAGCCAACAACCCCAAGACCAAAGCGGTCAGGGGCAAAATGGAGGACTTCGACTGGGTCATGGTGATCCTTGCGGTTGCGCTTGTCGTTTCAACGCCGACGCCTCCATTTTGGTTGACAGTCGCCTGAGCGTCAACCCTGAGCCCATGCGCAAGCCGCCGGGCGACGGCAGGCTGGTGATGCAACACGGTGTAGAGCCATAATGTCGTTTTGATGTTATTTACTGGAACACATTGAACATGACTGCACTCTCTCTCGAACAAGCTCAGAAAATCATCGCCGGTGCTTTGGCTCATTCCAAGGCCAAAGGCTACAAGCCGATGGGCGTGGCGGTGCTGGATGACTCGGGCAACCTGAAAGCCTTTGCCCGAGAAGACGGTGCCACCATGATGCGCTTCGATGTGGCCGTCGGCAAAGCCTATGGTGCCGTCGCCTTTAGCGTGTCGAGTCGCACCCTGGCCGAGCGCGCCAAAGACAACCCGAACTTCTTTTTGGGACTGGCCGCCACTGCCCACGGCAAGTTTTTGGCCCAGCCGGGTGCGGTGCTGATCAAAGACGCCCAAGGCCGCATTCTGGGCGCTGCCGGTGCCAGTGGCGGTACTGGCGACGAGGACGAAGAAATTTGCGCCGCCGGCATCAAGGCTGCTGGCCTGATGACCTGATCCGGGGCATGTGCCACAGGGCGGACAGCCACCAGGCGCCCAGGGTCAGCGCCAAGGCCAGGGCCGCCCACAAGACGCTGACCTCGCTCTCCCGCGTTTCCAGGCTGAACTGTTGCGTCAGGTGCTCGTAGACCTGCTTCAGATCCTCTGAGGTGGCCGCTCGAAAAAAATCACCCGCTGTCACCTCGGCCACGGACTTCAGCGCCTCTTCGTCGACACGGGCGAAGAATGAATAACCTTCATAGCCCGGAATGACGCCATGGGGCGTGCCAAAGGCCACCGTATAAACCCGCACACCCTGGCGAGCAGCGAGTTGGGCCACTTCGACCGGATCGGGCCCGTTGGTGCGCCTGCCGTCCGAGAGGAGCACGATCGCCCCACCGGTGTAAGACCCCGGCGGCCGGGGCGGCGCAAGACTCTGGCCATCAGTCGCATCGAAAGACACCTTGGGCAGCAAGGTTTTGAGCGACAGCAAGAGGCCACTTCCGGTGGCGGTGGCGCGCTGCAACTGGAAGCGATCGATCGCAGCCAACAGATCTTCTCGCCGGTCGGTCACGTGCTGCGCCACTTGGGCATTGCCGGCAAAGGTCACCAGTCCGACGCGAATGTTGGCTGGCAACTCCCGGATGAACTCGCGCGCCGCCGCTTGCGCCGCCTCGATGCGACTGGGCTCCACATCTTGCGCCAACATGCTGCGCGAAACGTCCATGGCCAGGATCAGGGTCATGTGGTCAGAGGGCAAGGTGACCCGGGCGGTGGGTCGAGCCAGCGCCAACAGGGCGCAACCCAGCGCCAAACCCAGCAAAGCCGGCGGCAGATGACGCCGCCAAGCCGAATGCTTGCCCTGGGCACGGCGGATCAGGGTCACCGAAGACCAGGTCACCGCCGCCTTGCGGCGCCTCAACAGCCAGCCATACACCCAGGCCAATAGGGGCAACACGAGCAAACCGTAAAGCCATTCGGGTTGTTGGAAATTCATCGCTCACGCCTTGGGGATTTCCTGAAGAAGCCAATTTATCACGCTTGCCTGTGTTATGTTCATTGCCATGAAAAGGCCACCCGTGTTCAGTCCCAGCCAGGCTCTGGCACCTGCCCCTGCAACACAGCAGGGACCCGACGAACCGGCCCACCATGTCGAACACACGGCCCCCGCTCGCTGGCGGGGCCGCCTCGCTGCCGGGCTGAGCGGCTTGCTCTTGATCGTCGGCCTGAGCGTGTGGTGGTTCTCACCCGGCAACCCCACCC